>Ga0325411_1002006_pt1 | contig 22832 bp, 8 predicted proteins | sample PopdelMetagenome_13_FD_206181 | JGI IMG/M metagenome (GOLD analysis project Ga0325411, IMG submission 206181) | Populus deltoides microbial communities from Bellville, Georgia, United States - Xylem-PdIQD-R4 | ecosystem: Host-associated > Plants > Phyllosphere > Stem > Wood/Secondary xylem... | reverse complement strand
TGTGCCAGCCGCAAGAAGCGTTGGCAACACAATTGACTGGCCATAAAACAAAAACATTGTTGGTGAAAATTGTGAAGACCAAACACTGTAAATCTGCATTGTGTCCTGGTTCTGTCACTGTCACTGTCATTGTACGTGACAAGGTCTAAAACTTGGGTAAAAAGATTTTCCGGAGCGACCAAATTCAGAATTGCAAAGTGCAAGGGGGTCTGAATCTGGTTTTTGCACATCTTCTGTAGATGTTGCTACAGGCTTTGCAAGTGGGTCTCTTTTGTTCATTAGAGTAGTAAAAGCAAGCCTGCAATACCAGATTACCTCCCAGGGTTGTCATCGCAATTGAAATCAAGCGAGTTGGCATGTCTTCAAACTTCTATAAAGCCAATGGCTTGCTTTACTATAGGCTCCGGCACCCAGTCCAAGAATCCCACTTGGCAAATGTGGCAATTTCAGTGGAGGCAGAGACAAGCAACACAGGGTTCTGCCCTTTTTGAGTTCAAAATCCATGCCTTCAAAGATTTTAAAGCATGATTGAAAACAATTAATTAAAATAGAATGATTTTGATACGCTGTTATTAAAAATATATTTTAAAATATAAAAAAATTATTATTTTAATATATTTAAAAATTAAAAATATTTTGATAAGCAACCTTCCCTACAATACCGAATAAAACATACCCAGCATTCCTAAACCGGGCGTTCACATTTTTTTCCCAGAAGAATTGCTAATAAATAAATGCATTGTCAACAATCAGTCAATGAACATTGTAGATTCTATTACCGGAGACGTCACATACAACATCTGATTCTTAGACCCCAGCAATCTCCAACTGATGCAGGATATTTTTGTCACCCTCTTCACTGGACTCTAGGAAAAGAAAAGCACAGGATAATAGTCAGGAATTTTTAGAGTGTCCATTGCTGGCTAATAAAACGCAGGAGCGTATGGCTCTCAAGTGTCTAAAGTGGCCAACCGTTGAACATGGAAGCCACTTTAGCCACTTGGTAGGCTTTTCTTATGCCAGCAAGTAAAAATATCTCTCACCGAACCCATGATATTAAAAGGGATGTTTAAAAGTTTGGTTGCCTTTTTTTTTTAATATTTTTTATTTAAAAATATATATAAAAATATTTTTTATTTTTTAAAAATTATTTTTGATATTAATACATTAAAATAATCTAAAAACATAAAAAATATTAATTTAAAATAAAAAATTTTTAAAAAATAAAAACAAAAACCACCGAGTTATAACACAAAAGCATACAAAAACAAAGGGACAAAAAGTGACTTTGGACAGCCAAAATCTAAACAGCCTAGCATAATCCCGGTTCACTATCCTGCCAGCAATCCTTGCTGATGAACACTTGCCGGAAATAAATATTTAAGATCCAGAATCTTAAAACAAATGATAAAGAGGTAAGAATCTACATATTTTTGCAGATTGCAAGCTAAAACTTACAATTTTTAGACAAAACTACTACAGCTAAAATGGAAAAACAAAACAAGTCGGTACTAATCCAAAACTCCCCTCGGAATTTACCGAACCATCATACCAGTAGGTAGATAGCTATAACCTTAAAACCCAAATGGAGAGTGATTAAGCCTCAAAGTACTTGTCGACATCCCATAAACAGGAACCGAAATCACCATCCAAATGTACCGAGATATCAGCATAATCTTCTCTCAAAACAGTATCCGGTACACTACACTCCTCAAAAAAAATCGGAGCAGGATTTTCAAAATCCCAAAGCTCTTTCAAACACAAAGGATCCGTAACCAAACACTCATCATCCTCACCGACCTTTATTATTTCTTCTTGAACCACCTCCTCTTGCGTTTGTATCCTCCAGCAACAATCACTCTGTACGGCAACCTGTGACTCTGGCCCCGGTTCCTCTGTAGATTGAAATCTAAGCACAGAAGTTGGAGAACACAGACTATTATGAGATTCTTTACCAGACTCATACCCAGAAATGTTAACGTTAATATCAACATCTGGGGCATGTTGTTTGCTCACCGGAGGTTGTGTGAAATTGGTTTGCGCATCAGGTCCTTTAATACGAATAGCAGCCTGATCATAAACCATGGCTGCCTCCTCTGCTGTATCATAAGTCCCTAACCATAGCCTGGTTCTCCTATAAGGGTCTCTGATCTCTGCTGCCCACCTCCCCCATGGCCTTTGTCTCACACCACGATACCTTTTCCCCCCTGGATAAGAACACTGATCCCTTGAAATTTTTTTCACAACTTGTTGCCGGCTTACCACTTTTGAAGATTTTTTTGCATCCTCTGCTGCTCTGTCGCTCCCACAACTTGTTATTCTTATCTCGTTTATATGTTTTTTGACTCTTGGATGATGCCTTTTCGATTCCTCCTTTTCATCACCGGACGAGTCCGTAGCATTGCCATCAGTAACTGAAATCCGTACTATTCTTGTGGCTTTTGAGTCCTCCCATTTCACCAGCTTGTTGGTCACAGTTTTATGCTCTGTATACTTCGTAGAAAAGCGATTCATTTTTTCAATGGAATCAAGGCTTATGGAGTTGGGTTTTAGGTGAAAACATCAAAGATGGGAAATTTTCATACAAAACGTTAGAAATAGGAAATATTAAAAACGCTTTAAGAACATAAAAATATATATATAAATATATACAACTGATGTGAGAATTAGAGAGTACAGGCAAAAAGGGTAGATAGAAAGATGGAGAGGAGGGGGGCTGCTGAGGGAGTGTGGAGGAGAGGAGGCAAAAGAGGGATTAACAGGGAGAGAACGAGAGAAATGAGGAGATATTGGAGAGAGTTTCGTAGTCAAACGTCAAAAGGCCTAGGAATCGCAGTTTTATATGAATATCCTAAGAAACAGAGAGCCCAGCCCTATTCATTTTGTTCTTTTAGCTTTTCAAGTTTTTTTTTTTTTTTAATATGTCGGTTTAGAGAGTGTGAAAGTGAAATTACGAAATGAAATCTTAATAAGATTTTTAATTGGCTGAATTTTTGGATAAAAAATGGTTTGGATGGGAGAGATTTCATGGTTAGAAATTTTATTAGCTACTCTTTATGTTCATTTTTTTAAAAAATAGATATAATTAAAAGAAAAAAATCTAAAAAAATATTCTTATTAATTTTGCTAAATTATGAATTTTTCTTTTATTTTTTGTATTTATTTTTATTTTCAAGATAAATTTCGAAAATAATTAATAAAATATTACGAGCATCATTTTTTATTTTTGGATGGATAGTTACGAAGGGGGAGATTAAAATGGGAAATCCCAGACCACTCGCCGCATTTAGAAAAATAGATGGTTAAATTTATGACACGCGGCAATTCTGGTTGGCTAGGTGAAAGAGATGGTTCAGTGATCTCGAACTTGGTCCCCAAGTAAGTCACGCGCCAACCCATTTCGTTTTGTACAAAGTTTAAAACAAACTTTAATAAATCATAAATCACACATCATAAACGGTGGGGTAGTGCTTAACTGAGAGAATGACAGTTGTTGCCCTTTCCGTATAAGTGAGAGACCGTCACAGTTATTGTAAGTTCAGATTCTGGGTTCGATTTATAGAGAGGTTTTAAATAGTGCTGTGTTTGTTTTTTAAAATATATTTTTGTTTTAAAATATATTAAAATAATATATTTTTAAAAATTATTTTTAATATTAATGTAATAAAATAATTTATAATATAAAAAAAATTAAAATTTTAAAAAATATCATTTCAAACCCGTTATAAGTTACGTGGCTAAAAGAGAGACCAGTTCTGTTGGTGAGATGAATTTGCTGGGTCACAGACTGTTTCAGTTGGGATCCTTTTCACTGTTTGAGTTCGAGGAGATTTAGGTGGAGTTTTTTTAATTCTCCTTGGCAATTTTGCTTGTCAATCAAGCATCAAATATTTAATTGCAGTAATTTACGTGATTGATTATTTAATTCATTCATTTGCTATAATGGTTTTTTTTTTCAATTTTATTTCTTTTCCGTTGATGGATGTCTTTACATTGAGTGAATAAGAATTTAAAGTTCCTCTTTCTAATATATATAGGTTGATATTGTGGTTTATCCATGTTTTGTTTATAAAAAAAGTAGTTTTAAATTAATTTTTTTTTGTGTTTGGATTGTTTTAACAAGTTGACCAAAAAATAAAAAAATATATTATTTTGATGCATTGTCGAACATGTTTATACACAATAGGCACCACCTTCTTTTTCTTTCCAAGCAAGGTTTGTCTTTCATGCAATAAATATAATTTAAAAGCTTAGGAATAAAACTGATATATTAGATATTCAGTTAAAACTCAGGTGATTGGTAGTTGATACTTGCAAAATATTTTCTTTGATAGATGTGAAGATTCTCAGATACTTTAATAAGTGACTTTGTAGAGGAAAAATGCAATTATATTTTAGAGATATAAATTCTAAAAATATCTATATACCGAAAATGTTAAGAATAAAATATTATTAATTTAAATTTTAAAGAATTTATGTTGTATTTATAGCTCATGAGTCATGTCCTTTCAAGAAGAATAGAAGCTTAAGTATAATTTTATTTCAGTGATATTTTAAGTTGTATTATAATAATAAAAAAGACATATTAAATCAATATAAAATATTAAAGTATCCGCGTGGTGTTCTGAAATTTTATTTTTTAAAAGTTGGACTCGAGCTTATTAAAAATTAAAAAAAAAAGCTCAAGTAGACGAGACCATAGAGCGGCTCTCCTCCCGTAGAAGAGCCTATAGATCACCCATTTTAAAGATTAATAAAATTTTCATCTTCATGTTCTTCCTTCCTCAAAGCCTCTCGTATTTATTGTTTTCATCTCTTTTCTAATGACTTGTATATATGTGGTCATTGCATCGATTTTTTCTTCTTTACCACATTAAAGTCGCAAAAAACATCTTCTTCTTCTTCTTCTTCTTCTTATTTGTCTATACACGTTTTTTTTTTCTTTTCAATATAGTATTATTACTGGCATATATATATGCGAATTCATACAATGGTATTCTAAAAATTAAACCTGCAAATAGAATATAAAAGTGTTTATATATATATATATATAATCCAACCATATATTCCTGAAGGTTTATGACCTAATTAATTAATGGCAAGGCAATGTACTACATGTTGAAAAGATGGAGGCAAATACCTTATAAATACAAGATTTTGAGAGCGATAATATACAGAATTCCGGCAGTGAAAGGGAACGGAGTGGGAAATTTGTTTCAAATAAAAACAATATGTGTTTGGATCTGAGTTTCGCGTGTGTAGAACGATGTTATGGTCATAATTGAATGGTTTTATTAGATTATTTTTAATGGTAAGAACATACGGACAGATATTTAAATGCGGGGGTGGTTGTGCAGTTTATGGCTTGGGGATCAAGGGACTGCAAGACATTCGTTGAACATAGCACTCTAGCTAGTAGGAGGTTGCGAACGAAAAGGACCTTCTCATTCGTTTCTGTCACCACTTGAACTTCATTAATTTGTTCATCCCATTCGCGTGACCTTTCCTCCATCCTTTTCATCTTGTGTCAGATAATTTTTAAAGCTCTTCAGTTTGAATTTCAAGGATTAAGAAGGAAAAAAACAATATGAAACCATGCATTACCATCTGTTAACATTTGATTATTTATATGTTAAACTTGTTTTGTACATTGAGGGAGTTAATCTGGATCGTCTTCGAGGGACGTAGCGTGATGGTAAAAAGTTTGAGATCTGCACAGTAGGTCTCGAGTTCGAGTCAGGGCATACACCTCTTGTAAGAGTCTGGGACAGCCGAACTTTTATTCGCTCATCTAGACTCATAAAATACGCTTTCTGAAGGGTGAGGTTTCCTTGAATCTAAAAAAAAAAAGAGTTAATCTAGATCAATTAACAAAATTTAATTCTTTTAAAAAATTTAAATTAGATTTATATCGAAAAAATCGAGTGATGAGTTAATTTATTAAATCAATTTGTTGGAACTTCCAAGTTAAAACATGTAACTTCAGGTTGATTTTTTCATACCTGGTTCAAATCAAGAGTTAATAGTTAATTCTTTAATTGACACAATGATTATTAATATTGGTTTCATTAATTAATTATAAAAAAAATAATTATGATCAACTCAAATTACAAATATTGATAAATTAATACTCAATAAATTAATAATTTTAATTAAATAATAATTTTATCCGGTTTTCACTTAAATTTAAACTTTAAATAATATATTAATTAATAAATAAATATTTATAATTCTAGAAATATTAATTTATATAGATTTAACTATAGTTTGCTAGTATGTTATCAATGAGATTGCAGTTGTTCTTGTTCTCTTGCGGCGGTAGCGAAAAGTGATGCGAATTTTTTTTTAAATTACAATTATCTTTGGAAGAACTAAAATACAGCTACTATTTGTTTTTGTGATGAAAATTTTTTTTGAAATTAATTTTTAAGGTGTTTTTAGATTATTTTAATATATAATGTAAGAAATAAATTTTAAAATATAAAAAAATATATTATTTTAATATATTTTTAAATAAAATTATTAAAAAAAATAAAATCCTTGTGAGCGAAAGATGAAATGACATTTAACATGGTGGATCCGTGAATGAGACTACGTAATGGTAAGTTTAAAAATCTTAGGCTATTATTGTTGTCGTCTGGCACAGAACACGAGCGAACATAATAGTTAATCACGGGCTCAGGAAAGGAGTGTAAGAGCATCCCATACCCATTCTCTTTATTTTATAGCTAAAATAGCTATAAAATTATTTTATCTAGCTTGCTAAACCATGTGATAATATCCATGCTCTTTGAAATAGATAATTATGGATTTTTTTTTATTTTTTTTAATTACATGTAAAATGAATATTCAACTATGTTATTTCATGTTATTTATTGCTTTCAAATTATGCTAATGAGTTTTCTAATTATTTAATAATTCTTTTATTGTGGTAGAAATTAAAAATAATAAAAAGAAAATGCATACACTTTGAGAAATAATAAAAATTTAAACAATGTATACTAATTAAAAGTACTATTATGTCTAATATCTTCATTTGACACTTCTCATAATATTCAATCAAGTGTAAATATATGTTTGTCGTATCTATCAAAATTATTCTCTCATCTTTTTGTTATTCTTTCAATACAAGTTCTTCTTGCATAATAACAATCTTGTCTCATTCTATCTTTGCATTTTCATGTTTTGCTTTTGCTTTCTCTTCCTCTAAAGCAAATGATTTTTTCAAAAAAATCGTATCATTTTACATTCCATTTTTATTTTATGTTTTTTTGTAATCCTTCAAGATCGATCCAACATGAGAACCTGTGCTATCTTTATATTTTTAGTGTGCTTTTCTGTTGTCTTTCTACTTACCGGTCTTTTCATTTCATCGTTGTCATTAAGGACAACATCATCTTTTTCTAAATTGATTGAACTTTAAGTAAAAGGAGAATAAGTTGTCGGAGATGCATTTCTAGCATTTTCGCACTTCTTCTTTGAATTTTCAATTATCCATTTAGGCCCGCTCTTCAATTTCTCCGGGCAATGCTGAAATAAGAATAATTGATACTGAATTCTTTTATATGCAATCTTAAAAAATAATAAATTAAAGCACACCAGAATGCATTGCTTAAAAAATAATAAATTTAATGAATTTAATTTTATGAGTTTTATATAAACAATACATGGTTTTCATAGGTGAAACCACTTTGGTTTCTATTTTTTATTTGGGTATAGTGTGAATAAAACTTATTCACCACTAGTTACGTGGTCGACCAACAAAGCATTAGAAAACTTGATATACACTCAGTTACAAACTGCTTGTTTTCATTGTAGTTTTCAAGAATTCTTTTCCAATATGCCTTAGTTTTTTGTTCATTTCCACACATTGGATCCATCTCAACGTTGATTCTGGCCTCTACAAGGCAAACATCTTCTTCATCCCTAAAATTGCTCGATTGCTTTATCTTTTTAGTCGTAGGTGACTTTTCACATGGATCTTGAGATAGCACAATAGATTAATTGGACTATTGAGTGGGTGGATCATAACCTTTTTATGAAAATTGTATATTCAGGTCAACTATTTTATACATAAAATTAGTAAAATAGTCATCATCCTGAGACTCCATTGAAATTCTTTTGATTAATTGTGATCGAGAAAGAAATTGAAGTTACTCGAATATACTTGAAAGTGAAGTTTTTTTTTTTTTAGAAAAAACCCAATTTACAGAGAGAATTTGGATTGGGTACAAATTATACCATTTATATTAAACTATAAAATTTCAATGGACAAATAATCTTTAAATGCAATTTCTTTACAATTTATTGTTGCATGTTTTTAAGTAGTGTTATTAAAGAGTTTTTGAACTTTCATCATATAGGAAAACGTAGATGGAGACTCCAATTTTTTTTATTCGACTTAATTTTTGTTTTTTAAACTATTTTAAGGGTGTTTTGAGATCGAAAATGAATTTATTTAGGTGCTTACAATGTTTTTTGAGATGTTTTCAAGTAAGAATATAATTGAAAAAAAATAAATGTTTTAGGTCCCAAACATTGGACTCTAAATTTTCAATCATTTCTAGTGGCTGAAAGTTTGTGCTTGTAGAAGTCACATCATTTAGGGCAGACAATGTGTTGTTTGGGCATTAAAGAAAAGGGAAAAGACTAAACAAGTGAGGCTAGTCTTAAAGCCCAAGTCTCACTAGGCCTTCTTTGTATTGAGTTAGAAATATTGGCCATGCAAGTTAGAAATGATGATTAGAAATGTAAAAGTTATATGAAAATTTTGGTTCATTTTAATTTTAATGTGATTTTCAATTGAAAAAATATTAAAATAATTTTTTAATATTTTTTATATCAGCACATTAAAACCATTAAAAAATATTTAAAAAATTAATTTTATGCTTTTTCATATGGAAAACACTTTAAAAAGTAGAGGAACTCATCTTTGTGTAAAATTTTCCTTTTGTACAAGTATGTGACCCTATGAATCTCATCATTGTGTTTGAGCATGTCGTGGCATTGAACAACTTTAGGGTGGTTACCGTCACATAGGATCTCGTTCTCATGGAAAATTTGGTTGTGTACGAAGTCTTCGTGTTGTTGTATATGACCGTCAGAGTGTAGAGGCAACTCGTTGAATAGTGGATAACTTTGTAGATAGTGCTTTTGGTATTGCTTTTGATTCGATTGATTTGGTCGAGTTTAGAGATAAAAAAGTTTGAGTTATCTGAGTTGGGAAGGGAGAGAGGGGGATAACAAGCTAATGGTCAAGTTGAGGGGGAGAGAAGGTGGTGGTGGGGGTTGAATTGGTTCCATGAGTCGACGAGTTGAATCAAATCATATGAGTTAATGAAATTTGTTAAAGAGGGAAAGGAAACGAAAAAGGAAAAGCAGAATTCTTGTGTGAGATAGAGGAGGGGGATTTGCAATGAGGGGAAGGAATGCGGATTTTAAAGGGAGGGAAAACTTTAATGGTTCTTTTGTAATTAAATATAAAATAACAACAATTTTGTAAATAAAAAAAATTTGTTATTTTTTTTAAGAGGATATCAAGTGGTGGAGACCTTACAAAGTTCAAGATATAAATGATAATTATTCAAACTATAGTGGGTAATCATAGCATTGACTAATCTACACGGGTAATTTTCTAATAAATAAAACATTTTAGATTTGGTATCAAAACCATTAATGTAAAGGAAATGTTGTGTAATTTGTTAATAAATATATAATTTACTTGGTACCTATAACTAATATAATATAATTCATTGCCAAATAATATAATTTACCTTTCAGGGGTAAAAAGAGTAAAATTGATTTAAATTCATTGTAAACCTCCAAGCATGAACTAAAACAACACGATAAAAATATTATATTTTTTACAATCACATTTTAAAATACATCTATAAATCGTCGCCCTTTAGTTGCATGCTAAAACCTTTCAGAATGCAGGAAAATCTTAATCAAAGTCACAAAGCACAATAACTAGGCAGCACAGCAGACACACTGACAGTTGCCCCTAACCCTAAGCCCTCCATCCACCTTTTAAATTCCTAACCTAACTCTGAAAAAGCAAACTAATATCTCACGCCTTACGCTTCGTTTCATTTTGATTCTGTTCCTCCTTTTCTTTTTCCTTGCAGGTTAAAAAAAAAAAACAACAAAATCCAACGCAATTATGGCAGCCTGTCAGCTATCAGGAATCCAAGAACCTCCTTTGCAGCTCCATCACGAGAGGGATATAGGGATATTCTTCCATAGAAGAACAAAAAGAAGAGAGAGAGAGAGAGAGAGAGAGAACAGAGATCCAGAGACAAATAAAAAACCTGACCAGGTCGAACCACACCATTCATGTATTATATGACTCTTTAATCTCCACCTTCTTCCTATAATAACCCTCTAATAAGTAAATAAATAATAAATATATATGTATTTTGTAATTGTAAATGTAAAAAATATAAAATTAGCATGCTATATAATCCGTTTAAGGTACATATGTTTGTCTACCATCATAAATTGCTTCGTTAATTTGACTTCCAGTCTCATTGATTCTTACCATCAGCCCTGCACTGCTGCACACACAACTTCTTGTCAACGGATGATAATCCTGCACCCGAAGCAACAATGTTCTTAATCAGCATTGGCGATTCATTAATCGATACACGCATGAAATGTCTACTTCCAAGATGACAAATTAGGCAATCGATACATATATGGATATGATTAATTCATTCTGCAGGTGAAGATTCCTGACCCCATCTCACCCTGTGTCTACTGTGTCATAACATACACAAGCATGCAGTTTCTTACCATTTCAGGGTGGGTGGGGAGGAAGACGACAAGGAAGGTGAAGATCATCAGGCTTCAATTCTTTAAGACCTGACAATTGGGTCTTTCTTGATGCAAAACGCTCCGAAATATCATCACACATAAGTGGCCATTATCGTTTCTCAAATCTATAACTATATCATGCTTGTAGTTCAAAGTTACCAATCATCTAATCACATCCTAAACCAAACCCAAAGTTTAATTTGTGCATTCTAAGAAAAAAAAAACGGAAGGAAAGGTAGAAGAAACATGAGATCATCGAATCGAAACTCTCACCGAATAAATTAAAAAATAAAAATCTTCGAAAGAAATAGAAGACTTACCATTTAAGCGTGCTTATGATACATCTTGGCATCTCAGTACCGGTCTCCTTCAACGTTACACCTCCACACACAACTTCCACTCCCAGCAACCCTGTCTTCACCCCTTCAACACCAATTCCAATGCTCGTTTTCACATCCATATCCACCTTCAGTTTTTTGCTCGTGAACTGATCAAGAATCTTCGATCCAATTCCATCCTCGATCAGCTCCTTGTTCACACTGGTTTCAATTTCCAAACTAGTCGTATTCTTTTTTCCCTGTGTGAACTCAGGCAAGGTCGTCGATCCCAAATTAACCTCGTCGTCTCCCGCTGTCGTTTCCACTTTAGACTCTCCAAAATGATAGATGATATTTTCATTAGGATTCCTGACTTCGATTCTTGCAACCATTTTGGCGGTAAGGTACGTGCCATCTGATCTCTTGGTGATGTTAAAAGCGGAGAATTTAAAAGATTGGAGGTGGAAAACGGGGAGTTTTGGATCGAACCAGAGGTAAAATAGACCTCCTGCGATAATCATCAGGAGAATGGCGATTATAAGGAGGAGGCTTAAGCAGCATAAGCATAGACGGCAATGCCTGGACCGTCTTTTCCTTGGTTCGAATGAAGGAGGCAGCAATGCCTTTGTGGGTAGCGGTCTCGGGGCAGGTTTTGTCTGGAGGTTGGGGTCTGTGTAACCTGGTGGTCTTTGGAGAACTGGTTTCATTGGCTTGCCGGCCATTAATTGCAATCTTGAATTTGGACTGCTCTGTTTGTCAAGAAATTATCTATAAATCAAAAGAATGATTTAACCAGCAAGAAAGTCTAGGACTTCAATTCAAGTTCTAACTACGCACCAATTTTTAATAAAAAAGAAAATGTCGGAGAATTGAGGCAAAATTACCTTGACAGATAAATGGCAGAAGTAACGTTGATCAGGTTAATTTCTTGCTGAGATTTCAAAATCCGGGGAAAAAGGAGATCCTCAGTGGGATCTGAGAAACTGAATTTTTTGTGAGATCATTAAGAGAAGGAAAATGTTTTTTGAACATTGAATCACGAGGACATAGTCATTCTAAATATATACATATATACATATATAGATATATATATACATATATAGATATAGAGAGAGAGAGAGAGAGAGAGAGAGAGGCAGGGGGGGGGGGCGTTGTCTATGGTAGAAGCTTGAGGTATCACTGGCAGGAATTCAGCTTGCAGGATTCACGCGCCACGTCATGGCGGGATGGTGATTTGTATGTACCGCGACGAAAGTGTTCCGCTGGAGGCTGGCCCCTCTCTCTGTCGTTTATTTTTCTTTTTTGTCCCTTTCACTTGTGGCGGTCATCTCTCTCTCTCGGCAATGTTCCTTTAATTAGGCTACGTTTATTTTCCATCGATCATGCAGCTGAAGTGGTTGTATGTGGTTACATCTTACCTCGCTTCGACTAAACAAACCAAGTTAGTCATACAATAGACATAATGACAACCAAGCTGATGTGGTTTTTTTTTTTTGAATTATTTCTTTAATTGCAAAAATTATTTAAGTCTTGAAAAGTAATCAATCCAACGTGAATTATAATAAAAACATATAGAACTTTAAAAACATTTAACATCCCTTCAAAAAACTAATTATCTAAAAGCAACTTGTAAACAATGTTTTCTTTTTATTTTCAAACCCAAATTGGACTCGGAAGCTACTATTTTAGATTTTTTTTTTTAATTTTTCTCTCTTGATTTTGTTCTCAATTTAGATTTTAGATTTTAATTTAATTAAAATGTTTTTTATTTATTTATACAACCATATAGGTTGTTTTTATGGATTGTGTATTATTGAAAATCATAATGAGACAAATCTTTGAAGGACATATAGCCCAGAGACTTGTCTTAATTTAATATATATATATATATATATATATATATATATATATATATATATATATATATATTGGTTGGTTGCGAGTAAATCAAAATAAATGAAAATTCATTTGAACTCTAAAATGCCTGAGTGAGCTTGATGACCCATCGTCGCTTTGAGCTCGTGTTCATTGCGAATCTTATCCTGAGTTGAAGGATATAGACAACGCGACCAAGGGTGTCCATCTTGGAGCCATCACGTTCTTGCGAATCATGTTTTCACCTATATTCAAAATTAGTTTTTTGAGTCACTCTCCTTTTTCTTTTTCTTTTTTCCCTTCTCTCTACATCTATTTCTCTTTATAAAGTAATTATCACTACTTATTTATATATAGAGTAAGATGAAGTTTATCAATCATAATTAATCAATTATTAATAAATATTTATCATAAAATAGTTCAAATAAAAAAAAACTATTTATTTAAGAGATCAATCAATATGATCCTAATAATAAAAAGACCACGATGCATATACACTCTCCTTCAATTGATATTAGAAGGAACCATTCATAAGTTTTTTTTCCTTTATATTTTTATTAAGAATTTTTTGACAAGATTTACATTTTTTTTTATCAGATTATAAGCATGTATTAAAATAAAAAATAACCATGCTGGTTAACCAGCAAGTTTATAAACATTTACAAGATTTACAAGAGCAAAAAAGAGATTAGATTCCTATCATAATAACAAAAGAGAAAACATGCTCCCATAAAAGACTAGCCATGTAAGGTTCAAAACAAGTGAGTAGCAATGGTTAAAAAAGAAACCTAACAAGGTTTGCAGGTGTCAAAATTAACCCAACCAGCATCACAAGCCAAAGAATAACATCAAACAGCAGCAAACAACTAACCATAAAATCAAGACCATAGAATAACCAGCAAACCAATCAAAGCATTGGGAAGCCTAATTACACAAGAAGAAGCTGGAACTAGGTAAAAAAGCATCCCAAAGCAAGGAATAATAAGTGGCCAGATCACAATTGTGAAGCATGATCCACCGGGCAATAACTACCATGACAATACAAGGTAATGCAAGAAGAGTAGGTCCACCTCATATCTGCAGCAGATCAATATCAGCCCTATAGAAAAGTATCAGGATCCAACATTACCCCACATGTATAAGAGAGTGGTTTAGGTCATGAAAGTAAAACATCATATAAAATAAGACTTGGAATTTATGAAGCACCACATCAGTCAAATAACTACTACCATAAAAAATTCGTTTATTTCTCTCCTTCCATATCAAGTAGACAATGATACTGAGAGAGAATTTTTTCATTATAGACTCAAGGCTCTTCCCAGTTGTACGAAGATGTATCCAATTTGACTGGTAATACTTTAAAAGAAATTCCAGTCTTAATAAGTATAAAACAAAGAAAAGGAAAGGAAAATAAAAGAGAGATATAGCAGGCTCTTACACTTAAAAATGTAACCACGTATGGGCCTAGAAAGTAAGTAATAGCAAGGGCTGCAGATGGGCTAGTAAATGGGCCATATTTACCGGCCTCGGCCTGTCCCTCTTTCCCCGAGAAACATGGTAGATGTTATTAACCAACAACGACGTCGTATCTGTACAATAAATCAATACAGAACAAGCTCTCGTTCTATTCTCTTATCCCTCCCTCGCGCGGCTCACTCGACTGTTGGCAAAGATGGAGTTCGCGAACCTTGAAGGTCTTCGTCAGGACGCTTCTTATTTGTCTTTTCATATTTAATTGCGCTCACTAATCTTCTCAGATGAGGCAACTCAAAGCAAAAGTTGATGTCGTAGCCAAAGCAGACGGGTATGCTTAATTATTTCTAACCACCTCATCAAATTTCAGCTTCTCGACATAAAGTTTTAAAAAACTATTGTTTCTTTTGTAATTTTTTTAGATGGTTGAATACTAAAGTAATCGCTGCTGTGAGGTAGCTAATCACCAAACAGAGAGTTTTTACCCTGATTTCCTTTTTAAAGGTGGAAAATTAAGCAATAAATTTTTTTTTTATTATTATTATAAATACACTTTTAGGGTGATTTAGGTTGCTAACTTTTCCATTGAATGTTTAAGAGCACGGGGCAACTTTACCGTAGGTGCTTTGAAAGATTTCAAGTATTGCCTGCCAGTATAACTTTTTCTTCTTGAATCTGCAATGGTGTGCAAATAAACATTTGCAATCGCAAAAGGTAAGCCTCTCCATGCTAGATGCTAGTGATATTTAGCTTTTGAATTGCCAGAAATATTAATCCATTTAAAATCCTAAAAACTACTAATAGATTCATGATCTAATGGCAATGACATCATTCCTCCATGCTTTTGGAAGAAACTTGTGATCCTAGTTTCAAATATTGGAGATTGAGGGGGTCAATGGATGAGATTTGTAAAGAAAAGGAATGATTTAATTCTGAATTAAGAGTAAAATAGTCAAGATTTTTAATTTAATTCAATTTCAACATTCCAAACAGTATAAATAAATTCAATTCCAAAAGGTGACCGGTAAATTATACTTTTTTATTTTTATGAAAAATCTTCTGCTTGATTATGCCATTTTCCAAACAGTAATATTTTTATTTTTGTTGTAGTTTGAATAGCAATAAGACTTTTATGTAACATTAACAGTATAAACAATATTATCCTATAAATAAATTATCAACTTTTATTTTGATAAATTTCTTGAAGGTGAAATATAGGTTCCCAAAGGCCAACTCCCCTTTCAAGATCTATAATACCTTAAAAGATTCTGAAAAGGCTGACAGGAGACAAAGAAAGAACTTAGTCATGGCAGAATCAAGCCAACTTTTTGAAGAAAAAAGTGATGAAATAGATCATTCACTTGAAAGGTTTTAGGGAGGACCACTACAAACAAAAACCAATAACATGAACTTCACTACGGACATGCCTTCCTCCCTGTTATTCCATGTTAGCCAAAACCTACAATTTATTGCTTCAAATGCCCTGGGATTATTAAAGGCTCCTGCAATCATGCCTCAAAATACATCGTAAACTACTATAAACCAAATGCCCCAAATGCCTCCACCCTTATTTCAGCATGAATATGATTCATCATGGGTGATTACCATTTTAAGAGAAAGACAGAGTATCCAACATAACCACAAATGAGTATTAGGTCGTTAAAGACGAGGACATATATGATCTATTTTCAACTAATGAAGAATGTTGCGAGCCAAATGTTGGCATTTCCAAAAAGTTCAGAGTATTCTTATTTGTTAAGTATATAGGATCTCATTGTCCAGAGACTCATCTCAAAATATACCACAATAAAATGACTGAAGTTATCTATGAAGAGAAACTTTTTATCCATCATTTTTCATGAAAAGGCTAGTTGAACTTGTTTTTAGTTGGTATATGGGTTTGATATATGGGTTTGAATGGCTCTAAAATGGAGAAGTGGGGATATTTGGCCATTGCATGTTTTAAAAAAATTTGGATTTAACTTGATGGTGATTCCAACCAGGTATGACCTTTAAAGAATGGGGATGAGAAGTAATGAGTTAGTCAAGGAACATGGTATGAGACTACATGACATGGCAACATAAATCTACCCTTCTCTGCTTGAAAATGAGCTCACTTTCATCTTTATTGAGACTTTAGAGCTCAATAACTCTAGTCATTTTAGAAGCTCCATACTTCGGCTACTTGATGAACAATTCATCAAGCTATTTTATGGATTTAGGGACTGCAGCAAAAAGGATGGAGCAAGGCTTGAAGTCAGGAAGGATCAGGAATCCGATAGTGAGGTTTAATGTTATGTCAAAGAACAAATCAAAAGAGGACTCCCATATAGAGAATATGGATCAAAATCATTCTATACCTCATCTTAAATACCGTCTATTTTCATAACACCAATAACTTTCCAAGTGTCATTAGCTAATATTGACATATCTCTATCACTTGGCATTATTTACCAGCACCTTTGAAATATTGGACACATTGCTCTGATTCCATCAAATCCCATATGACCACTATACTTGAAGTGGTAAGACCCAAATGTAAAGTGTAATTATCATGATGATGAGATCCTATGACAATCAATTGAGAATTACAAGAAGTTGAAGCATCAAAGCCAAAAGTGGGTAGGATGGGGCATGAGGATGGAAGATGCACCAGATGAATGCACAAGCCACATATATTTGTTGGAGGGGGTTGATATGAAATAGAAGTGTTACATTGTCAACTCTTTTATTATTGAACTTTGCCGATTCATATTTTTGTTGAAAAAAACATCGAAACCCTGGAATTATTAAATATGTTTTCCATGTATTTTAATTATTTCTTTTAATAGAATATTCTTTTTTTTTTGTTTCATTGTTATTCTGCTGCATCAGAGTTTTTTTTCATAATATATTTTTTTGTGCTAGAGAATATGCTAGCTACACCTTTACAATTTTTCTTGATGTTCCACAGCGAAACGCGTAAAAGATCTGGTAGCAATCTAATTGGTGAAAGCTATCAGGGAAGGTGCTGACACTGGTTGCCTTTAGCAATACTTTAAAAAATAAAAAATAAAAAAGTTCGGATGACTGGTAACATATAAATCGTTATGATAATCAACAAAAGCGGTAATAATTCAGAAAAAAAGGGGCAAACTTAAAGCAAGTTATCTTATGACTACATTAAGCGGTCCATTTTTTGCCCTAGAAAATTAACTCTACATCTCAAAGACCTCGTCTCTCAAGATCAAAGTATTCACTACAAAAGCTTGAAGGCACAGCTGAGAGCACCAAAAGCCCTGTCCATTCCTCACCTGGCTTCAAGGTGACAGGTTTCTCAACCACTGCTCCATCGACACATAACATCTTTTTGTACTCTTCATCGCCAAAATCCGCCATTGCTTTTGATTTCTTCTCCCATGGATTCCACACCGCTGTTTGTGGGCATGAACGACGGTAAATAAATAATAAAGTTTACAACCCAAAATTGAGAGTATCGTTTAACTTTCTACTCGTTTACAAAATTGTGCATGCACAGTTTTACTGAACACAACTTACCTACATCCGGGAGTCCATCCTTTCTAATAACATATGTCCGCTTCCTCCCATGATCGAGGATTGCAATTGCATTGGGAGAACTGAGATAAACTCGATCCACCTGCCAGATAAATCCAGGCAGTAAAGAAATTAATTAATGAAGACACACACACAAACACACAAAATGCTAAAGAAGCCATTGTTGCACCCTGAAAACCACGTGAGTAGCTGATGGAAAAGGGGTTTATGCCAGCCGGGAATTTATATTACATCATGTTGCAAACAATGAGTGTGAAACCATGCAAATGCACTTGAAAGAAATTTGGTAATAAAAAACTCATTCAGAATCTATGTCGATCTCTCCTACAGAGATTTAAGGAGGAAAGATTCTGGGGGAAAAAGTGGGACTTGAAAAGTGGCGTTGCTTTGTTGTCTCCGTGCTAGTCACTCTACAGTGAGAAAATATTAACTAGCACAAAAGGTTTGGAAAAAACTGCTTCTCTTTTACGCCTATGCTAAGTGATGATGAGAGATATGTAATTATTTGTCTTGGGAAATGAAAAAACCACTTCTTTTCAACTGCTAACATTTCTAGCAGTCGAAAAATCAGAAGAAAGTTGACCAGAAATTGCATGAAAATGAACACCAAGGTGTTGAAGCGCAGTTCCTATAAGTATCGATTGCAGTGAAAAGAAACTAATAAAAAACGATTCAGCATTTCTGTCAACTTAAGTACCACTTCCATCCATTCATCTCTAACACGGCCATAGGAGTAAATTAGAATTAATAGTCGAATTTACCTCAGATTCAAAAGTGAGGGCGTCTCCTTGTTCTGTAAATCGTTCTCTTTGTCGAAGGTTGTCTAGGTAGTCAAGTGTTTCCAATCCTTCTATCCTCACTTCACTGATATAAAGATTCACTTCTGAGTGAGTCCAAACAGTGCATTTTCCAAAGTATGCTTGTTGAAATCGGGTGAAAAATTTTAAGCATGCATGCTAGGCTACTTTTAATGGATTCCCAATACATGAATCGTATTCATATAACACATGTTATTGGTAATAGATTTACCATGCTTTTTTTTATTATTATTTCTATAGCTAGCAATAAATATCTGATTGGAATCTTAAAGAAATTTCATTTTTCCTATTGATTCTAATGATTCTTTCCACACACACACACACACACACACACACCCAAAAAAGGTCGTCTTTCATGGTAAAGTTACCACCATTTTGAGATGAAGAAATTCTTCCGTGAGCAGAATTAAACTGTGATACTAATGCTAACTTGTGGAAAAGTTTTCAGTATCTGGAAAATTGTCAAACAAAACAGGTAACCGAAAGCACAATGTTTCCTAGTTAGAATACCTCTAGAAAACTGAGCTCTTTCTTTCTTTCTTTTTCTCTTTTTTTTTTTAAATTTACAAAGACCTAGAAAACCATGAAACGAAAAAGATATTTCCGAATATTCCATTTTAGAAAAAGAAGTCTCAATTTGGTTCTCTTGCTTTTATGACTTTTTTTTATACATAAATATTTTATCCTTCTCTAATTTAAAGGCCAACCAAACAAGTTCATGCTTTCTATTCTTGAGCAGGTCCATTTTCTACATGTTCTCAAGAAAAAGGATGGAGAAAAGAGAAAAGGAATGGGAAAATGTGAAAAATTGTTTTCCAGAAGTGAATGCATGCTAAGGACTCAATCCTTTCCTTGTTTTAGGTGTGACATTTGGGTAAATAGACTTCATACCTTATGTCAGAAACTGACAAATATGTGTGATATGTAAATGAGAAACTAAATGGTTTTCCGTCGATGTTCCGAACTCTTGATGTCAGCGCCAAGTCTCCATTTGCTGCAAGTGACACCCTAAGACGAAGCTCAAAACTGAAAGGAAAAACAAAACAAAAAACAGAGACATATTAACCAACACTAGTCACTTCAAACTCATTGCAAGCACAGAGAGAGGTTCAGCTCCTATTGTAGTTGTGCATGTGATTGGAATGATTCTGCTGCGTCTCAGTGTTTGAGCTCTTCTGCCCGAACAGAGGACTTGCTTTCGGAATGAACTATTCGGTAGTGGGTTATTATAGTCATGACTTTGGAGATTTCAATTGCAACATAAAAGGCTAACTATTGAAAAAACAGCAATTCAATATTATGGACCGTCTGCACAAAATGCCAATAATCCAACAATAACAAAAAACTAAAATTAAAATCTTAGTCAGGGCAAAATAAGGAACTTAGTCTTGTTCGTCACAATAAAATGATTCTATGAGCATGACTATTAATCACGAGTCATCAAGATTGGACCCTTACTCTGATGCACATAAGGAAATAAAAAACCCAAGCTCCTACCTATAAGGCCAGCACTTCAGGTCTTCTTCAGATGGTTTAAGCAGTAGGTCAATGAAGGATTTCCCATGGGAATCATTGGGATGCAAAGGAGGAGGATTGTCATCAACTGTCCAAATCTTGCTCCTAGCAAAACCATGCTGCTCTAGAGATCCACAGTTTCCAAACTTCACAAGCATTAAAGCAGTTTACATAAGTAGAGATATGTTCACTCATGAAGTTTTAAGCATATAAAAGAGGAACTTTAGAGGTACCTGCGGGAAACATATAGGGATCCCTCCGCGCACTTGTTTTGGAGGCTTAAAGATCCCCTGCAATAATTGAAAAGGTCAGATAATTGAATCAGTCTTGGATCTCTTAAGAGTTAAAATTTATTAATCAATACCATCTGCAAGTCTCTGTTATGCTAGAACAACTCTATGACAACCTGTTTAGAAACTAAAAATCTAACAGCAATTCAAAATCTAGTGAGTCCTATGATTATTGTTCCGTGAAATTGACTAGTCATATTTAAACATGTAATGTAAGCTCTCGTGCAATCAAAATGAAAGGCAAGGGGAAAGGAAGAAGAAGAAGAAGAGTTCCCAGTCATTTCTCATTTAGATTTTAGTTCTGATACTAGGACCGCCGTACAATGGAAAATATCCCTTTCTGGATACTGCTTTACTCAAAACCAACATTGACCTAAGAAAACAGTGCACGATTTGTAAGATTTTGCAAAGGCACATACCTTACTGCTTGTGAATAGAAGTTCTTCCCCTTGCTCATTCCTCCAAGAAAAAACTTGCCCTCCATGCAGACTAACCTGTTATCACAAAACCATTAATTATGAAAACGCATGCCTCACCAATCAATTTATCAGCTATCTGCAGATTAGCAACAGATACCATCTCCTTTACAGTAAAAATTTCCTATTATAATTATCAATAAATTAATCCTAACTACTGAATTCGTTGCTTTAACAGAATAGCTATGGGGAAAAAACCGAGTTAAGAGAATCTCACCCGCGCGGAAGCTCCTTGTGGGTTGCGGAGCACGACCTGGTCCATACCGTTCCAGTCTTTGGTATGCTCAATTGCTGCTCTATAATCCCATACAGCTGCAGAATGCCTCATATTTCAAAAAGACTAACTGAAAAGATTCTACTTCTCTATCCTCTCTTTGCAATCCGAGGACACTCCGAGTAGACTTCTAAATCTCTAGTTAACCCTCCCTAATCACCAAGAATGACAAAGAACCGTCTATTCCAGCGAATTAAGGGAAACAAAAAGGTACGTTTTAAGACAATTGAAAACCTCAGCGGACATTATGTGTATTCTGAAGTGCTGTGAGTTCAAATCACATGTACCAACTACAACTTAGATCTGAGAACTGTAATTCTAATTTCCTTCATATGCTAACATCTACGAGACTGATACTGTCATCCCTAGAATTCGCACAAGGTGCCGAAAAATGAAACATTTGGCAAACCATAGGCTAAGACCTATCTAGAATGATGAAGGAATCACCAAAAATATGACACATTAACACCAGAAGAAGACAATCAAACGATAAGACTGTTGAAATAATAACTTCTAACTTTTTGTGAACTAATTTCACCAAGTTTCAACATTTACTTATCAAAAACAAAAGGAAGGAGGACCCAATTCCCAACTGCAGGATCCAAATCACAAAATCTCAACAAAACAGTGTATTCCTATGTGTATCTAATACTATATGATACTTGTTGCCAACTACCTTGCAATCGAATGAATTTCCAACAAAACCCACTTGGTAACATCAAATCCCAGAATAGTTAAGCAACCAAAAGCCATGAATTTCAAACATTCATCCTTTTTAAGACTCCCAAATGCATCGAAAACTTCAACTTTGACATCATAACAATACCCCCATTAGGAGTTAGAACTAGTACTAAATACATCCACGGCCATCAATACAAGTGTTTTAAAAGCTTAACTGAAACTAAGAATTGAGGGGACAAGACGCAAAAATGAAGCAAAGGGTCTAGGCAAGACTGTGGAAATATGAGAAGAACTGAATTTTAAAAAAGTTAATGATATTTATTCATTACATGATAAGTTGAACAAAACTCCTTCGTATTTTTTTTTTTCTTAAGGAGTTGCGGAGATCTAGGACGTGGAGATACGAGAAGTACACGTACTCTGTACAAACGGTCAGAATTTAATAATGGGAATTTTAAGATAAAGACCGTTTTAATTCAAAATATATTTTCATGCAGGACAGCCCTCCACTAGATGTCATCAGTCGGTAAAAGTAGTGCTAAAATGAGATCTCAAGTCACGGGGAGAGCATGTGAGATGAGAGGTAGGGACATTTCCAAGGATGGGACTTGGTCACCTGGGCTTATGGGCATCAAAGATATGGTCACCCAAAGGGGAGGCAATCAGACAAAAGCCAACAATTTTTTGCCCAAGGATTATATTTTCTTAAGTACATTACGTGGGTATTCTTGTTAAAATCACTA
>Ga0325411_1002004_pt1 | contig 22843 bp, 6 predicted proteins | sample PopdelMetagenome_13_FD_206181 | JGI IMG/M metagenome (GOLD analysis project Ga0325411, IMG submission 206181) | Populus deltoides microbial communities from Bellville, Georgia, United States - Xylem-PdIQD-R4 | ecosystem: Host-associated > Plants > Phyllosphere > Stem > Wood/Secondary xylem... | reverse complement strand
TATATATATATATGTGTGTGTGTGTGTCTGTGTGTGTGTGTGTGGGGCCCAAAAAAGTATTTGGCCACCACCTAGGCAACAGTCGTGCTTCTGAGAATGCATCCATGATCAGGACAAAATCCGAGACAAGGGTTCGGCAATAGAACTATTCCTAATTCAAACACTAGTAGAACCAGTTCGAGACAAAATCATTTTCATAAATTGGTCTATAGCTCTATATTCGCGAACCATAACACTATTTGCTTTACCCGTACAAGATATATATTTAGTGATCTTGATTTCTTAAATTCTTCCCCGTCTCTTTTATATAAATCATATCATGAGATATCACATAATAGCTTAAATTTTTAGGTTGAGATGGTTTTTTGATATGATATCAGAGTCTTGATAACCAAGTGGTCTCGAATTTGAATCTCACTATCTTTATTTATTTGATAAAAAATTAAGTACAAGGTAATGTGGGCTTGTACAAGTTTCAAGTTTAAAGGGCTTTCACTTGAGGTGGTGTGTTAGAGAATAATATATAAATTATATCCTGAAACCTCACCTAAAAGCTTAAGTTTTTAGATTGAAATGATTCTTTAACACTTTCGATGAAAGAAAAGGTTAATGAAGATGAACGAAATCAGGATTTAACAGTTGAAAGATCACTTCAAATATTTTAGTTGTAGCTAGGAGACTGCCATGAATTGCTCCACTTGACACTTACCTTTGCCTACGCTTGAAGCATGGATGTTAGTGACATGAGAGTGAGAATGGGGGATAAATCTTAATATCGACAAGACATGAAAGGGAGATTCTACTCTCTTATTATTCCAATTATAAGAGACAAAAAGCAAGCAAATCCATGCTTGCCAGAGTGAAACTGCTTGCTACATGCCAATCAAAATTTCAAGCAATCATGTGGCCAATTTTCTTGTGGATCGAGTTCACACAAGATTCAATCAATCCCTTTCACGAACCCTTCCTAGTTTGTTTCCATTACTGGGATGTGATCCATGTGCCTCGTTAAGTTTCTGCTCTACTTTCATGTGACTCTGTTGGCCAATGGCTACCGACACTCCTCTGGTGAGTGAATACTAAGTGACAATGTCCATGAAAACAACAACACCCCACTATCATAAACTTATGGCTAAAATATTGTAAGGTATCCTGAACCTTTATGAAAAAATAAATGCTCTATCAAACAAAACAATTTCTTTGTCATGTCGGAAAATTGACAAAGAAGCCCTTGAAATTTCTCCTTATTCCTTTCAGATTGAGGTTTTTTAGGGGTTTTTCGTTAATTTCATTCAAAATCCCTATTGGACGAACCACATTAAAAAAAAAATCAAATAGTTTAGGGTGGAAAATAAAAAAAAAATTAAGGGATATTTGTTTTTTTGCTAAAATTCAAGAGGGTACTTTACATTTTGGCCTAAATTTATTGTAGTAATTCCACAAATCTGTATTGCATTTCCATGTTTTCTATTAGCCTACGAAGTTTGAGAAGTTTCATCTCACCTAAAAATTTATTCTAAGATCTATATAGTATACATTTTTGGGACACGTAATAGAAAATTAAAAGAAATTAATTTTCAAAAACTCATATACATATTCTAAGTTAGTAATATACATGCAATTGAAAATTGATTTTATTAACCAATATGATCCTAAGAAAACGTCCGGCGTGCATGGGACAAAATCTCCACTAAAGACCTTGATTGTTTTTAAAAAACCATTCATTTTCTTAGAAAGAAGCTTCCAAGCTTTTCACTGTTCGGTGAACACTAAAAATCTAGTTTTCAGAAAAATATTTTCCAACAAAATATATATATATACTTACTAAATTAAAAGTGTTTTCTTCTTAGAAAAATAATTTTCTTTTCTTTAACACATAAATGAAACATCATACAAATACACCTTCTACAAATCTCTCTCTTTCAACGACCTCATACAAAATTATTTTCTTAATTAATATCATTAACTAATTTGGTTTCTTCGTTAATTTTTAAAAATTTATTTTGAGGTTTTAAAAATATTTCGTAAGGTTATACTTCTATATTATATTTAGAATATTTATATTACATTATGTGTGTATTATAAAATAAATTATATAAAAATATATAATATAAAAAAAAATTCTACAATTACACTTTTTATATCTTATTCTTTTATTATAAGTGGTTGAAAAGTTATATATGTGTGTGTGTGTGTTAGATAAACTTGAAAAAAAAATATTTATAAGTTATTTTCTAACTTATTTCATGCTATAAATAAAAACTAAAAACTGTTTTTCAACTCAATTTTCATAACATTGTCAGACATTAAAAAATTTACTTTTTAAGAATTTAATTTTTAAAAAAAAACTACTTTCCAGCAAACAAATAAAGTCTAAGTCTCATAATTAAACTCTTGCAAGGAAATTGATTTATAAATAATTTTTTCATATAAATATATATACAAATTGATATGTTAATCTTTAAGTGGTAAAATATAAAACCCATAAATTTTATATATTCAATCTTTTATAAAAAAAAAATAATTATCTCTTATATTTGTATAAAATTTTATTTGTTTACATAACATTACTCTTCTAAAAAACGACACGAAATTTAGGAATGAAGAGAAGAGAATTTACTTGGTTTAGTATTTCAAATGATCGAATAGTATCTTCCTCAACATTCGATGATAAATAATTTTCGTTTTCTTTTCTCTAGCATTATTTGCTTTCACCGAATTGGAGATCTACATTATTATTATTATTATTATTATTATTATTATTATTATTTTGAAAGGAAAAAAAAGGGGGGGAGATTGAGAGTGGGACCTATATATAACTCAGAAAACTAATAATGCATTACGGTGTGCCATCATTTTTAAAGATAAACTGTTTGGATCACTTCAGAGTTCAGATAACTGGGGAGCATGGATGGGAACACAAAAAGGGAAATGGAGATATAGCAGGTTCATGCATGAGCTAGCTAGCTAGTTGCAGGGTTCCGGAGTTGTAATCATGGGAAATTAAAATTAATGCTTTAATTTATACTAAAATTCAAATGGCGTTTGATTGAAGTCATAGCTAGCTATCATGAAGAAACAATAATAGTGTTTTCTTTCCGTCTTTTTTATATGAAAACTTCAATTCTATTATATAGTTGATGCATGTTGCGGGAATTAATGGCAAATGTACTGCAAAGGAATAAAGTGTGTGAGATAATTATATTATTAGTATACCAATTTTACACTTATTTTCAATCTAGTATATCAACTTTAATAAATTTTTTAGTACGTTGACTCTTCTTCTTCTTTTTTACTTTTAACTAAGTACTTTAATCCACCTACTTTTAATTGCTCCGGCTTTTACTGAGTTTTTTAGACCTCAAAACAATTTTAAAAAAAAATTGAATAAATAACAATCCAGAAAATATTTTGAAAAATAAGACAATTAAGAGAATCGAGAGTCACTTATATCTAGGACCTATAAAAATTTGCAATGAAGAGAGAGAAAAAAAAAGATCTTAAAGGCACATTAAAGCTTTGATGACGACATAACTAATACAATCAGAAAGATCTTAACATGACAAATCCAACAATACCTAGAAAAATCATCAATGAATACTAGAGTGGGTTACACAAGCGGCCTAAAAGTGGCGTAACTCACTTTTCTTTGGGTGGCTCGTGTGATCCACTTTGATCACTGTTTAGGACCTTTTCTTATATTGTTGGATTTGTCACGTCAAGATATTTCTGATAATACAAGTGGTGTCATCATTAGAGTTTAATTATGTCTCTCGAATCTTTTTTTTCTTTTTTTCTCTCTCTTCTCTCCTCCTTGTAATTTGCAAAGAGAAAGGACAAAGAGAAAAAAAAAAAGATCCTAGAGAAACACCAAAACTCTAGTGACGACACAACTGGTATTATAATAAAGATCTCGATGAAACAAGTCTAATGACACCAAAATATATATTAACAGAGAATGGAGTTGGCCACACTAGTGGCCCAAAGGGAGTGGGGATCACTTAACTCGTGTGACCCATTTCAATCAATATTTGTGACATTTCCTAGTGTCATTAGATTTGTCTCATCAATATCTTTATGATCATACTAGTGATCTCATCATTAGAATTTTGGTGTGCCTCTATGATATCTTTACTTTTTTTCTTTCATTTTTCTCTCTCTTCTCTCTTCACAAACTATAAGGAGGAAAGATGAGATAGAAATGAATAAAGGAAAAAAAAACCTTCGGATGCACACCGAAACTCACATGACAACACCACAGGCACTATAAAAAAAATCTCGACGAGATAAATTCTACAACACTAGAAAATGTCAGTAACAATGGTCACAATGAGTCACACGAGCTGCCAAAGACAAATGAGCTACGTCAACTTTGGCCCACTCTAGTCTCTATTAGTGACATTTCTTAGTATTATTGGATTCGTCTAGTCAAAATTTTTCCAATGGTACTGGTGTTGTCATCATTGAAACTTCAATATGCCTCTAAGATCTCATTCATCCATTCATTTTTTTTTCTCTCTACTATTTCCTCATTATAATTTTTTGCAAGCGATTTAATAATTTAATATGACTTTCTCAAGTATGCTACTTCCCTAAATATTTTATGAACTGTGTTAGTTAAAAAAAAAATTAACTATTCTAAGATCTAGAAAAACTTGTTTTTTTTACATACCTGTTGAGGTATACTAAGAAAACTTGTCATGTTGGTACACTAATTTTCAATTTTTTTAATTAAATATATAAATTGTTTTATTTTATTTTTCATTTCAGTATAACAAAATTTGTAATTGTGTCAATCAAGTACATCAATAAAAAATTTGTTAGTTTTTTTATTTATTTTTCAATCACATTATATTCGTTTCTTGTATTAGAATAATAAATATTATAAAATTTATTAATAATTATTTATTATTTATAATTTATGGCTAACCTTATGTAGGATGTAGATGGTTTTCCATTGATTGAAAGGTTCCTTCTTAAAATAATTTATTTTAATTTAAGATATTTCTGTTTATTAAACATAATATTATTTTGGGGGGTATTTTTACAAAAGAAAATCACATTAAAAAAATAAATAAACTCACAAAAATATTTGATTGACATAATAAAAAAAAGGTTGATGCATCAAAATCAGAAAGATTAAAATCTATGTACTGAATTAAAATAAAATGAAAGTTGGTGTACCGACAACGGATTAAGAAAAAGGGACATGTCATTAGATAACAAAATAATAATTGATAGAAAATCAGCGACAGCACTTGATTGGAAGTTTTTAAGAAGTTGGTGTATTCAAATGAAACTATGTACTTGATTTGATCGAGAAAAGTTGTAAAGTTACTATAATACTAGTGTAATTATCCAACTATAGGTTATTCACATACATTTTATATATATTATTCTTAAAACAAAATATAAATATCTATCGGCCTAATAATATAAATATCTCTATCTAGAATATTCTTAGAACTCAATATGTGAGGAGAAAATAACAATCTCCTGATCAACCAGGATTGTGAATTCTTCTAAAAACTAAAAGGGCAAGAATTGACAAAGTAATCCTAAAAATAATGATTGTCTTAAAAAAAATCATTATTGAATTTAGCGACAAGATCTAAATTAAGTTACAAGTCCAAGAACTTGTATCGATTATATAAAACCATAAGGAATCAGAGTTTTACATAAATAGGAATCCGTCAATAACATTGAGTAGTAAATCATGAAGATTTATGTTAGATAAACTATGAAGAGTTGCAAAAACTAAGAGAAAATATCGAATTGTATAGTAAATAAAGAAATTAAATAAAGCAATAATTAAGTTTTTGTTATGTTGGACTGGACAAGAATTTTTTTTTTTTTGTGAAATTGTTTTGGTGCACCTTTGGAGAATACAAAAATTATATTTTGTCCTATCTAAGGCTGTTTCAGTGGAGAATTTTTTGTCCCACTAAAAGAGGTAGGATAAAGTTGTCTAATTTTCTATATAAGGATTAACCTAAGTTGATTCGGGTTAATGTAAGGATAAAAGTTATTGTTGTTGTTTTTATTATTATAATAGTTTTAAAACCTGATTAAGGGATCGAACGGGATAAGACTCAGGTCACGGATTGAGTTGATCATTGACCTGAGTCAATGTAAGGATAAAAGTGATTATTATCAAAGTTTTAAAACTCAACTCGGAGGTCGACCCAGGGCAAGACTCTGATCATGAGTCGGGATGATCAACCATAGATGACCCAAGAAAACATAAGAATCAAAAAAGTTATTATCATAATTTTAAAACTCGACTCGGGGGTCGAACCAGAGCAAGGTTCGGGTCACAGGTTGGGATGATCAACCTGGACTGATTCAAGTCAACATAAGAATAAAAGTGATTATTATTATAATTTTAAAATCCAATTTAGAGGTTGACCAGGGGCAAGACCTAGGTCACCGGTCAGAAGGGTTAACTCGGGTTGACCCAAGTCAACTTATGTATAAAAGTGGTTATTATTATAGTTTTAAAACTCAACTTGAAGGTCGATTCAATGCAAGGTTTGGGTCAATGGTTGGGAGTGTCAACCGGAGTTGACCCAAATCAACATTTGGATAAAGTGATTATTATCATAGTTTTAAAACTTTACTCGGGGGTCAACCTGTGACAAGGTCCGGGTCACAGGTTGGGAGGGTCAACCTGAGTTTACCCAAATTAAAAAAAAAAAAAACAAAGTAACCTAGTTTTGACAAAAAAAAATAAAAAAAAAAGCCAATGGGTTTTTACATATGTTATCTCAGGTCAACCGGGTCATGGGTTGACCCGAGTTTTTTATCAGGTTATATTAGATCAATCTATTTTTTTTAACCCGTATTGATCTAGGTCCCAAGTAAGCCGGGTTCTATTTAGTGTCTGCCAAATACAAGAGAAGACAAATTATCTAGTCCAAACCAAACCAGACAAAACACAAGACAAGCGAGTTATTTATCCAATCATGTTTGGTCTAGTCCAATCAATATTATCCAGAATACTAAACACTAGCTAAGTAATTTACATGATAAGTAAATTAAGCAATAAATATATTTTGAGAAAGTTAATTTGCGATAAGTAAATTGTAGGAAAACTAACACATAAAACTATACAAAAAGCATGTAAAAAAAGTGATAAATTAAACACAAAGATAAAGCATTGAGTTGAAAATAAACTTACAGAAAATAAATTGCAAAACAATAGATAAAAAATAATATAAAAGCCCGAGAAAGTTTGTATTGAAATTATGTATCGGGTAAAAGAAAATCCAATGAGTTATGCTCCATTAAATAATATTCCAAGACCTAAACTTACTTGTGATAAAAGCAGGAAAAAATAATCGACCTAGAAGTCAGTTTCTACCTTGAAAAATTATTAATTAGGAAAAAATCAATATTCAAATAAAAAAGAAAATAAATAATCTTAATAGAATAGGATATTGAATCATTTACAAAAACTAAATAAAAGGAATTCACGTGGAAAGCTGGTATAAATTTTTAATGTATAATTTGAAAATATGATAATGATTGTTATTTAAAATATTTTTGGTTTAGAAAGGTATAAAAATAATATTTTTAAAAATATATTTTTTATTAATATCAACACATCAAAATAATTCAAAAATATCAAAAACAAATTAATTTCAAAAAAATTTTAAAAATTATAAAACATAATTTCAACTGCAAAAACAAATCACCACTAAAATAATATCAACCACAAGATTCTTTGGTTAAAAAAATAGAATTAATATCGTTCATGCCTTATGTTATGTCAGCTGTCAATTGTTTATTGGACAATTTTGGCATACGTGTTCATGGTTTGAAATATTTACTTTAAACGTAAATAACATTTTTCAAGATTTGTTTCTTATTAATTTTTATTACTCTTTGCTATGCTATAATTTCTCTCTTAAATAGGGTCACGGGAGCTCATTGGCACTATTATAACATAGTTGCAATAATAAGACTAATAGCCTACGTACGCAACCCATTATTTATTTATTTATTTTGCAATCCAAATTAAAGAAGTTAAAGTTTTTCTAGTACTCCTATTCTTGCATTATAAAATATTAACATGGAACGTGACAGTGAAATTTTAGATTACAGTTTAGATCAAGAAAAAAAACTTTAAAATACACTTGTGAATAATAAATTAATTGTGTAAGATTAATTCTCCAAAAAACTAATCTTATATTTATAAATCTTGAGCATGCCAAGTTATCATGTCACACTACAAGAATGTTTAAAATTGTGATATATGATGATTTTTAAAATTACTTTTTGTATAAAAATATATTAAAATAATTTATTTTTAGATTTTTTTTATTTTTAATATCAGTACATCAAAACTATTAGAAAACACTAAAAAAAATTAATTTATGGGTGTATGAGACAGTGGTAAAGTTTATTTTTCAAAGTGTTTTTAACTTAGAAATGTATTAAAATAATTTTTTTTATTTTTTAAAATTTATTTTTGATATCAGCATTTCAAAATGATCCAAAAAAATTTATTTTGAAACAAAAATTTTTTTTTTAAAATTAGCAAAACAATAGCTGAATTTAATAAATTTGCTTTATAAATCTCAAACCATATCTCACATACAATCCCCACTTTATAATGACACCTCAACAATAAATTAAACATTCCTTCATTTTATCATGATAAATGGATAAATTACCTAATTTCTCCTAGTATCATTGGTTTGAAGCTTGAGGTTATGGCTGGGAATTTTTCATTGGAATCTCTCCCACCCTTGAGACTTATTTTTCCCTTTACTCTTCTTTATTTTTCATTATACATAAAGAAAGTTAGTGGTACATACAATCAGGTTGTCAATTTTTTTCGAGTTTTTTTTTATGTTTTTAGCACAACAAGAAAAAAGATAAAGTAACATAGTGGAAAAAATATTTAGGGATATAACACAATTTCATTAGTCATAGTTGCTATCTACAACACTATAACACACGAGTCGTAGATACCGTCTGTGACACTTATTTTGTAGTTTTCATATACGACATGTGATTCGCATATGGCACCTGTGAGTTTATTCAAAATTAATATTTAGAGCCCTTTTCTTCCTCTTTCTCCTTACATCCCCCCTCTCTCCCTACAGCCACTCACCCTTCCCCTCTCACGCCGTTAGTGACCTCTCTCTCCCCCCCTTCTCCCCTCATCCTCCCCCCCTTCTCCCCTCATCATAAAACACCATAAGATCACTGATCCCCCTCTCTCTCTCTCTCTCTCTCTTTCTCTCTCTCTCTCTCTCCACCGTGGATCAATTGATTTCTAGCCAAAACAGTCACCACACTACTCACATTCAGCATCACTTATATTTCGTGAGGGATATGACCTTTGATTAGCATAGGTATCGTTGAAATACATTGACATTGTTGAGATGTATTGCCCATATCGGGTAATGCAACAGTTTGTACTATCTCAACATATACTAGATTACATTGATATCGGTGATGAGCTGCATAGTATTAGTCGTCAAGGTAAGCGTGAGGGAAATTAGTTAATGATTCATGCATTTTAACAGGATCTTTAGGATTCTAAGAGAGATCATGTTTTTTAGGAGCGACATCCAATGATTGATGTAGATACCTATATGAAATGGTATCTGTCCATTATGAGTCATTTTATTACACATACTTGATCACATTTCCAAAGACATCCACATAATCCAGTGCATTATGTTCTCTAATATTCAAGACAAAATCGATTGATATACAATATTGTTTTACATACAATATTTATTTAATATTTTTAATGTTATTATACATGATGACTACTAATTAATTTTTAATGTGTGTGTGTATAGATTCATTACTTAGTATGAGAGGCTCGGAAAGTAATAACAACTATTTATGAAGGTGTCGATGAAATGAGATGTGTCATGGCCAACACTAAGCTCATTTTATATCATGGACTTCAAAAGGTTGGGGGCTGAGTGTTTTGAAGTGGCATTACTGGAAGATGAGATTGTTTATTATGAGAGTGTTGGGGATGTTAATCCATCCACGAGCATCTCAGACCCATCCATAAACATCTCATGTCCATCCACGAGCTAAGGTGATATTGGTCCTCCTCATACCTATATGGATGTTATAGACCCATCCTTGAGGTGGACGATTTAGGGTGATACTCTAAACTCGTCCACGAGTGCTTCAGGCTCTTCCATGAGCTGGGGCAATTATTAAATATAACTACATGTTATTATATGTTATGAAAATTATGAATAGATGCATTGTTAGTTTAATTTTAATAAAATGTTATGTTATGTTAATCATCAGTTTAATTTTGTTACTTATGATTAAAGATGTTACATGTTGCTTATGTGAATTATATTTTGATGCTCAAAAACTGATTATTTAAATTGTGTTATTTGTGATTTTTTGAGACAGGAAGTTAATGGACAAAGAAATTATCCTAGGAAGTGTCTCTTAGTCAAATCACAGATAACTTCGATGACTTATGTATTGCAATTGACATTTGCAACTCTTGAGTCATAGATAATGAATGCAACTCTCAAGTTACAGATGTTATCCACGATTTGATCAAGTGTGCTAGATCCCTAAATATTTTTTCACATGAGCTAATTTACTTTTGTTTTTATATGCTAAGTTCCCATAAATCTCATTTTTTAGGTTGTCATTCTAATTTTTTTTATTAGAACAATAAATTTTAATATCCAAGTATTTTCGATGTTCTATTTTAGAATATATATAGACACGCGCACACGCGCGCACATACAAACACAATGTCAATGCTAAAGTCAATTGGACAACAAACTAATTGATTAGCGTTTATGTTCAAGCTATTTTTTATGGATAAATATAATTGATTCTAAAGTCACACCTGCATCACTAATGAAATAATTACTTAAAGCTTATATCTTTAAAAAATAAACAGCTAATATGAATTCACAAACTCTAATATGTGGTTGAATATGAAAGTCATGTTTCAGTGGTCTACATACAAACACAATGTCAATGCTAAAGTCAATTGGACAACAAACTAATTGATTAGCGTTTATGTTCAAGCTATTTTTTATGGATAAATATAATTGATTCTAAAGTCACACCTGCATCACTAATGAAATAATTACTTAAAGCTTATATCTTTAAAAAATAAACAGCTAATATGAATTCACAAACTCTAATATATGGTTGAATATGAAAGTCATGTTTCAGTGGTCTACATTGAAAATTTGAATGGGTGATAAAGTTGTAAACACCTCTACCCTAGTTTCTTATTTACACCTAGCATTCTTTTGCATATTACAATGTTAATTGTTTAAAATAGAGGAAATGTAGTTTTATAATTGCCTACTCATAATCTCAACTAGAAGTTTGTCTTTTTACCAAGAAACTAAAAGGGAAAGTGTGCATAACAAACCATAATGACCAATGTAATTGGCATAAATTATATTGATGGCCCTCCAACTCAATATTTAAAAATCAAATTTAAATTCCTTTTGTAATATTTTCCCTTATTTATTGTATATTTTTTCACCACTAATGATTATTTTACATTTCTTCTTAAAGTTTTAATCTATTATCCTGAAACATGTTACTCTTCTTAATCCCCTAGCAGGCTATGGTGGAGGCTAGGAAATAAAGAACTCTCTCAATTGTGGAAGTGGGCATATTAGAATCCGGAACGAAATGGAAGATCTATACCTAGAATATCTCTACTAGAATTTGAGCGAGAAATAAAAAAATGTTTGAGATTATGGGCGAAATAAAATTTGTTTTACTTTGTTTTGTTTCTTGAAATGGTATGAGGTATACTGACTATTCCAATCAAAATAAAATGAAATTGACAATCTTGCATAATGTAGTTCTTAAACCTTTTATAGGCTTTACCTAGCTTAAAGTTTGGGTTATGGATAAGTAGGTTAACTCAAATTAACTTTAAAAATTAAAAAAAAATCAAAATGACCTTGTTTTTTTTAAAAAAAATCATTATATTTTGATTAGATCAACCGAATCACGGATTAACTCAAGTTTTTAACTGAGTTATATCAAATCAATTCCTCATTATTTTTGTAAAACCAGACCTAAGCCAATTCATAAATTGACCTACTAAACTAGGCCAGGTATATAACTGTGGTTTATTCTTACATAGAGAGAGTATATAATATAGGTTTTGATAATATTAAAACCAAACTAACTCCCCTTGACAATGTGCTAAGCTTTGGAGGTAAGATTATTTTTCATTACAACACATGCAATTGTCTTTTTTAAAAATTGTATGAGGTTAGATTGATAATTTTATTTTATTTTGTGTAGTAAAATTACTAATTTAACATTGAAATAAAATAATCTAATATCTACTACTCAATGAAATTTTTCTATTTTTAATTTTTAGAATAATGTAATTACTTTGATGCCATTAAAAACAAAATCAATTAAACTCTCACGCAAGGGCTATTTTTGTCATTTTACATTGTTATTACTATAATTTTCATGGATGCTCGGAGGCATTGTTGTAGATTATATTTATTAAATATATAAAAAAAATCTGGTGACACATGGGGTGTGGACAATGTTCATGTTGTTTGGGTAGCGCATGGGGGGTTATCCAGCTATAAAACACTGTTTTTTTAGGGCGATATTTGAAGGGTCTTGGTGCCCTAGACTAGATGAGGTAGCACGTGTGTCAAGATTCATGAAGGTTTGACGTTGACGACCATTTTTTCTTCCACCTCTTCTTCTCTCTCCCACCTAGATTTTCACATCGACCCCTTAAAAATACAAGAACAACCCTTTAATTTGCTGGTTCTTCAAATTTGATCCCTTACCTTTTTATTATGATTTTTTTTATCTTGAATAATTTATTGCATTTGAACTCTGATTCTTTTGATTTATATTTTTTTTTGCTTGGAATCATTTTTTCAATTGATTTTATTTTACAATTTCACCCTTTTTTTTCTTTATATTTAGTTCATTTTCTTTTGATTGTCAATTTTTTGGCCTTGATAAGTTTATATTTTAAATCAGAAATTATTTTATTTTATGATTCCACCCTTTATTGTTTTTTTTATCAAATTTAATCTTTATTATTTTGATTGCGAATTTGTTTGCTTTGAAAAGTTTTTAAAATTAATATTTTTAAATTGGCTCATAATAAACTTCCTAATTGAACCTGGATCCATGGTTTCATAAGTTGCAAGTTTTTAATATTTGACTTGATTTACGATATTTGCCTAAGTTTATTTGGTTTTTACAAAAGTTTTTTAATTTTACTCCCTATAATTTTTTTTATCTATAAAATTTGGTATCTATTTTTTTAATTATTGTGTATTTTATTTTGCATCATTTTTACAAAAATTTAAAATTGCATCCTCCTTTGTTTTTTTTTAATTAAATTGGTTAATGATTAGGCTTCTTAATTTAATCTGGGTCAAAGATTTTATGGGTTGTAACTTTTAGAGATTAGACGAAGTTTAAAAGGTTTGTTGGGTTTGCTTGGATTTTTTTTTCTTTTCTAAACTGATGTTTTCATATTTTTTTATCTTCTTTTTTTTTTCTTCGAATGGGGGTTTGTTTTGTTATTTTTTGTGTTTTGATTCTATTTGGTTAGCTCTCAACAATTTATTTCTAGTTCACCCATTATCATTTTTTAATATATAAATAATCTATTAAATTACAAATGTTTTTCAATTCACCCTTAAGAATTTTTAATCTTTCAAATTAGGTTCTCATTCTTTTAATTGCAATTTATTTTGTCTGAGATCATTTTAAAAAAAAATTTAAATTTCACCCCCTCGAATGTTTTTCTATCAAATTTTATCATCATTTTTTTTGCTATTTTTTTTCTTTTGCAAGTTTTTATAATTAATATTTTTGACATAATTTCATCATTCAAAATTAAATTTGTTGGAAATTAAGTTTCTTGATTGAACTCATGTGCAAAATTTCACAAGTTGCAAGTTTTAGAGATTAGACCAAGTTTAAAGGTTCACCGAGGTTTGCTTGGTTTTTTCTCTCTTTTTTTATTTTTAATATCCTTTTGTTTTCTTATTTTTTAGATTTGATTTTATTGGGTTAGCTCTCTATAATGTTTTTCAATTTCACCCCTATTATTTTTTAATTTATAAATAATCTATTAAATTATAAATGTTTCTCAATTTATCCCTTATGGTTTTTTAATCTTTCAAATTTGGTATTCATTCTTTTAATTGCTATTTATTTTATTCGGAATTTTTTTTTTCAAATTCCATCCTCCTTAGTTATTTTTCTCTCAATTTTTATCCTCATTTTTTTTTCTTCTTTTGTAATTTTTTTTATTAATATTTTTTCAACGATTTTATCCATCAAAATTAAATTGGCTAATAATTAGGCTTGATAATTGAACTCGAATCTATAATTCAACGAGTTATAAGTTTTTAAGATCAGATTAAGTTTAGAAGGTTAGCTTGATTTTTCTTAGATTTTTTTTAAAACTGATGTTTTTTTTTGAAGTTTTTTTTTTCTTATTAGTTTTCTTTTATTAAATTAACATTGGATGATAATCCAATTCCAGATAGATTGATATAATGTTTATATACACACACACACACACACACACACACACACACACACCAGCAAGAAAACGCGGCACATATCTAGTTATTAATAGTAACTTCTATAGCACCTAATCTCTTGCTTCATTGCAACTTGCAAGAAACACAAAAAAAAAGGAAAGGGATAGAAAAAGAATGTAAGATGTCATGCCATTAGAGGGTGATTGAAGAAAATTCCATTTCCATTTCTGTAAGCTTCTTTCTCTTTCTTAAATGTTACATTTATAAGCTTCACATGCTGTCAATCATTTTTTGTGCCTTTCAAAAGTTGTATTCATTGTCGAAGGTGATAGCTTTTTTAACCTCTCAAAGAAGCTTTTCTCTCTCTCTCTCTCTCTCTCTCTCTCTCTCTCTTATCATTTGAGTCATGCCTGCTATTCTTAATCATTTTAGTCATTTTTGGTTTCTGGGTTCTCTCTTCTTTAACCTGGTTCTATGTTGTTTTCAGTTTTAATCTGCATTATTGTATTTTTGTATCCTTTTGTTTTTGTTGATCTTTTTGTGGTTTTGGTTGCTGGGATTTCTTCATTGGAGGCAAATCTATCATGTCTTTCCAATTTGTAAATAAAGGTGCCTCTATTTTCAATCCGTTTACCTCTTTAAAATATCACATCTTTTTCTTTTTTCTTTTTTCTTTTTTCTTTTTTCTTCTTTGGTTTCATGCTCATAAAACAAGGGAAATGCAGAGTAATAGTATCGTGAATGCAGGTTTCTGTATGTTTTAAAAGTTGAGGAACTAGTAAAAATGTTTTAGGTTTTACCTTAGGTCACTTTGTTTAGTTAAATGTATTGTCAAGCATGTTGCAATTTGAACTGCCAGGGCCTTGTTAGTGTTTAAATTCTACACTTTTGGTGAGGGAAAGGGAATTCCACACAGGGGTGGCTTGATTTAATGTATGTTCTTTTTTCTTTTTTTTGAACTTTTTTAAGTCCTTTTGTTTTTTGCAATTTGAAGGATGGGGGATCATTTTGTGTTCCTGGTGGATCGGTTGCTAACTGAATCCACCCTTGAAGCTGCTATTGAGAGTCAAAACCGATTGCGGCAAACCATGGCTTCAGCAAGTAAAGAAAATACAAAAGAATTTTCACCACATTGGATGGATTTAGAATTGACTTCATTAGCAGGAAAATCAGTAGAGTGTAGGATTTGCCATGAAGAGGAGGATGACATGAACATGGAGATGCCGTGTTCTTGCCGTGGCAGTTTGAAGGTCAGTTTTAGCTAAATTTGTGGAACCATTTATTTGAAAATCTCGGTATATGCTGTTAACAAACAAAATGATTGTCTTATTTCTCATAGACCTTTTGTATACAATTCTGATAAATCAAGGAAATACCTTGCCTCCCTTGAAATTTTAATGTTTACTAGGCAAATAATTTGGACATTTTTGGTTAACAAATAAAGCAGAAATTATCTCCCTCAAATTCATGCACCTTGTGATTCTTTGTAAATTTTAATTCCTACATTTACCTCAGGGACTTTGATCTCTACTTGTTGCCAAAAATTCAAGTACTTGATTTATCATAATGCTTCTGATGCTTTCAATTTAAGTCTTATATTCAATTGATTGTTGAATAACTAAAGCTGAAGCACATTGTAAACTAAGATGTCCTGCAACAAAAATCTAGCGTGGGTAAGCTACATGTCGTTGAATTTAGATGAGCAATCTCAATTGATTTTTGAATAGCTAAAGCTCAAGTAAAGTGCATTGTAGTGTTGCAATTTAAGATGTCTCACAACACAAACTTAGCATGAGTAAGCTATATATTAGTAAGATGCCAAGCCATTAGAGGGTGCAAGCCCCTGAGAATGGAGTATACTTGCATGGAGCAAACTTCGGTGATACTGTTAATTGTATCATTTATCACATTAATTTCAAGTACATGTTGGAGGAAAATGCCACTAGCTGAATTCCTTATACATGTTGGGGGAAAATGGTACTGGCTGAATTCCTTATTCTGCCCTCTTTTAAGTTCCGTTGCTAGTTTCAGATGCTTCAAACGAGGTTACAAGTTTCTCTTTTTTTTCTTTTGTTGCAGTATGCTCATAGAAAATGTGTTCAGAGGTGGTGCAATGAGAAGGGTAACACTATCTGTGAGATCTGCCATCAGGTGCACTATTATATTATTTTCATGACCTCTGCATTTCATGCTGTGTTCCAATAACTTTGAAGGTGAAAAACATCAGCTTTCTAATAATGTTTTTCAATATTTGCAAAATTGCAGCAATTTGAGCCTGGTTATACAGCACCACCCCCTTTGTTTTGTTATGGTGCTATTCCAATGAACTTCAGGTATATTTGTACTTTGCTATATGTGTTCTCCAATCTTGGTTTCCTCATTTCTTATTGGGGCCTTGGTTCCTTTTCGTTAACAAGAATGGTCCTAATCTGTTTGGAATTTTCTTGTTCAGAGGAAATTGGGAGATACCCAGAAGGGACCTGCACAATCCTCCATCTATAGCTATGGTTACTACTGACCATGAATTTTTGGACTCTGACTTTGATGAGTATTCAGCACCCTCTCCTAGGAGTGTGATGTGCTGCCGAATAATTGCTATTATAGTATGACTCTCTTTCTCCCCCCTCCCCTAGGACCGTGTTTGCTCATACACGTATGCATTTGTTGCTTCATGTGTAGAACTTGATCTAACAGATTCATAATTTACTTCCAAATCCTCTGGTTCAGTTACTGTCAATAAAACATTTTTTATTCATTTGACCCCCCTAAATATGTGTGACGATTATGGCAAATGGTTTTATCAGCAGTTATTTTGCTCTTTTATGTGTGTGAGAGCTCCAGGCGGTGGATGTCACCGAGCCCTTCTCTTAGCTTTTATGTAGAGAGTCCTTTCATATATCTGACTAAGCTCAGGGAAATTATTAGGTAGACTTAATCTACCACTTCATCCATAGACAAAGTCACAAAGTAAATCTATAAAAGCTACATAGACAAAATCATGTGACTGTAAAACATGACTTGTGTTTATTGGCCAAGTCCATGGATGATGTGGTAAACCTAGTATACCTAATAATTTCTCAAACTCTAGGGCCAAACCCTTGTTCTCTGAGCCAACACATACCATTCAATATAACTGAGTATTATGTCCTGTTGCTGAATTCTTGTCCAGTTAGAGAAAGATTCATTAACTTATCAATCGTGGACTCGTTTACTAAAATATCTGGTTGTGCATTAGCAAAAATAATGATATCTTATTTTCCTAGCTACAAGTTTGCCCTGTGGCCATGTATTCAGACCAAGCACCTTTCCTACTCATTATCATTGTTGCATGTGTTTGTGACCATGTTTGTTTGGTCTACAAGATCCTATGAGGACATTAATTTTCATTTAATTTGCAGTTTATGGTTCTGTTGGTTTTACGTCATACTCTTGCCATCATAATTAGTGGAGCACATTAATTTTCATTTAATTTGCAGTTTATGGTTCTGTTGGTTTTACGTCATACTCTTGCCATCCTAATTAGTGGAGCTGGAGATTACTCAATGACATTGTTTATGGTAAGGCTGGGCTCCGTTGCTTGCTCTTCTTATAAAAAATTACAACTTGGTTTGCCAAATGGTGCAGGAAAAAAAAAAACTCAACCTGTTCTTTATATGCAGTTACTGATATTGAGAACAGTTGGGATTCTTCTGCCTGTTTATGTCATGGTCAGAGCATTTACTGCTATTCAACATCGGGGTCGGCAGCAGGTTAGTGAAGATTAATGCATTTTGTTGACTTTGACTGGACAGTGGTTTAGGTGGCAGAAGCATCGAATTCTAGAAGTTACTTTAGCAATGAGTTTCAGGAAGTGCTTTTTCATTAGTCTCGGCCGGTTTTCTTAAATCTGTTTATGCTGCTTGCATCTAGTCACTGATCCCATCTAAATGGTGATATCCAGAAAGTTGCAAAGTGCCTCGAGCCATCACACACATAACTAAGCTTAGTTCCTTGAGCCATATGAATTATGAATTTGATCCCAGAACTTGCAAAACATAGCATTCCAGTGAGCTGTGTAGTTTGTCTTTCATCAGTGATTGTTAAAGATACAAACTAATTGTCTTATTTTTTTGTACGCAATAGGATCCTCATTTTCCCCTTGCTGAATCAGATGAGGAAAATGAGTTGCCGCAACTTCAGACTCATTCGCGCATTATTCATATTCAGTGATCATCGCAGCCACCTTATACATAAAAGGATTGCAAATGTACAGAAGAGCAAGTCAAAAGTGTAGCGTCTAAATTTCGATGATGCTGTGTTGAAGTTTGTAGCATCACAATAGAGACAATCAACTGCTTTGCCTTTTCTTTTCTTTTTTTTTTTTTTGTGTTGGTTCACATCAAATCCTCAGGCATTCGTCATTCCAATCAAAATGAATAGAATTCAGAGCTAGGAAAACAATGTACACCTACATTGGTATTAAACAGCTATTTTCACTGCTGCTTACCAGAAACGGAAGCCAGTTGAAAAGGGTGTCTGGTATCTAAAAAGTAGAGTTAATGCTAGCAAATACCATGTTCCTTGATGTGAGAATTGTGAGCCTTGTTTCTGAAAGAAAATGTGAGGTGTTAATAGCCTTGAACTGTTTTATATTTCCGCCCTATTAATCTCTTTTTTTTTTGTTTTTTGAAAAAGAAAATCTTGAATAACAACTTTAATAAGTAGAACAAGCCCGGATCCTTCAAACTGAACTTAACAAACCACTTGTGAAATTGTCAAAATTCGTATATTTTTTTATGGATACCACCTAATTCCAGAGGTGCTTGTCCGGGCACTGAATCACTACTGAAACTACCGAGTCATTAATTTGGTGGATATGAAGATGTTTTTGATGCATGTGGTCATGATTAGTTAATAGAGGATCTATAAAAGTCATTTTTAGCTCAAATTGTAAACTTATAAATTATGATTTATACCATATTCCTCTTTCCAAAAAAAAAAAAAAAGTCATTTTTTATCATAAATTATATATGAAAAACAAGATTGTTAAAGTTGATAAAATCTGAATATAATGAAACAATTGCAATAAGGTCAGGTTATCTAGAAGTGATTTCACACTTAAAACATAAACAAACAGCTTCAGACGAAATATGTAACTTTGCTGCAACACAAGACACGAACAACAGGCACGTCTAAAGATGTTGCTGATGAAGAGAAACAAACAAAGATGGTAGAACATGTTCATAGACATTTTTATTGCAAAAGAAAACCATTAAAGGCAAGACAAGCACACCACACCCATGGAAGTACCAAACTTGCAGAAGACCATATCACTGCAACATAAATAGTAACCCTCCATGACCCACCCTCCTAGGGTTCAGGTAAACTCAAACCAAAGACACTAAAGGAAAGAGACATCATTTATTCATACCGCAAACATCATGACAGACTCGGACTCGGGAATTAAGCAAGAGAAAGGTACATTATTCTTCCTCGGTTTCAGATTCAGCATTCTGGAGCCATTCAATGACGGGCTTAGCATTCTTCCAAATCTGAGAATCTTTGTTGCTTCCCTTTAGCCCTTCTTGATACCACTGCACAATGTATTCTTCCTCCAGGACATCAGCATCGTAGAGTGTTTTCAGGATAAGAGCCACTTCCTTCAGTGCACTTGAGCCTGACTTCCCACAGAATGCCCCAATTGCTCGAAGCAGAAGCAACTGTGATCCCTCATCCTGAGTGACAGCAGCAGCCAGATAGTTCTTCTTCTTGGCAACCTCCTTCACAAATCCTTTTGCAACACCCTCAAACAATGCCTCAAACAGAGCATCCATCTTTTCCTGAGCAGACCCAGTGAGAGCGCTGAGAGTGGACTTTAACTGGCTTGCAGAAACTCCTTTCCTTAGGCTTAACTTCAACTCATTGACAAGAGTTCCGTGGGTACTTGGGCTCCCATTCTCAGCTTTTGGTTTTTCCTCCCGGGTTGGTGAAGCAACTTTTGGACTGCTGTTTTCTTTGCTGAGTGCCCTTGCCTTCTTTTCTGTCTCTTCTGTTGAAAGCATGACCATATCAGCCGTCGCAGCACTCAACTGTTCTTGTATGCGCTGGCGAGCTGCCTCAAGAGACGTATCAGTTTGCCACTGGACATCATCATCATCATCAACAACCTCTTCCTTCTCATCAACCTGGCTGTGAGTTGGTGACATACGTTCCTCATCGGAGCTGTTTGCTTTCTTCTTTGTAGAGCTAGCTTTTGCAGGGCCATCCTTTAAAGAAGATCCCTTCTTCTTACCTTCTTTCTTCAGTTTCTTCAGCTCCTCATCAGCAGCTTCACCTTCCTTAAGACGCTCCTTCTCAGCCCTCCTCAATGCCTTCTTGTCCTTTGCTCCCTTCTTTGATTCAGGAGGGTTCTTCAGAATGAAAGTGGTGAGCTTGTCCCTCATATCCACATCAGATACAAAACCACAGGCAGCACATTTTAGTTGAAGCATCTGGCTTTTGGTGATGATTATCTCAGTTTCAGGATTTCCACAGCCATAACATTGAACATATTTCTTGATGAAGTTCTCAAGAAGCCCAGCAAGTTTTGCAGTTTCATGAGAGCCATTGACAAGTGAAGTCCCAGTTTTCTCATCAAACTTGGATTGGGCACCAAGCTCACAACCAAAATACTTTGTAGTGTAAGAAGCTGGCCTTGCTAAAGCCTTTGCAATGTCAACCATGTTGACAATATTTGTTTTGATGCCATTTCCTCGGCCCTCGACTTTGGTAACCATCTTGGGCATCTTATACCTATAGAAGGCATCATCACTGTTTGAAGCCCCAATATTCTGCAAAGCCATCTTGATCACTGTAAAACAGACTCACAAAACAAACTTAGAAGATGTCACTGAAAGCCAATGCTAGAATGCAAAGAGAGGGTAGCAACTATGATGTCTTCTGAAGATTCTTCAAAAAGAGAAGACTGTTTTTCAGCAATCAGGTAAGGTTGCACCCAACTGCAACCACTAAACTCAGGGTATCCTTTAAATGGTCCGAGATGCATGCAGCCAACTTTATCAGACAAGGGTCTGCCCTTTTTCCTTAATGAAGGAGTATACTCTCCAAGCAATCCAATCTCTCCCAAAAACGAAATGGCCTGTATGGACATAAAAGAAACCTCAACTTTGACACACTTCACCCTGAAAATCTGCAGACAGCACCACCACCACCTGCAGGTTCCTGAAAAGAACAACAAAAACAGAATTATAGCCAAGAAAAAAACGGGCAAACACAATTAACAACGCCAATAACAAAAGAGAAAATTAAATTACAACAACTACCAAGCCTCAATACCAAAATAGTTGGTGTCCGCTATACCATCATCTTGTGCTGAAATAACACTGAGCAGAAAAGGCCAAACACAAACACACACACACACACACACACTCACACACACACAAAAAAGCCTAAATCTAGCATCAGACATCACTGCAATAAAAGTCTTCGAACTGTAGTCCAAACCCTTATCCTAGTTCCAATCAAATTGATCTTGCTCCCTTTTCAACATTATCATAACACACATGAAAAAACGATTCCCTAACATCAAAGCCATCACTATTTCAAAACCAACAAATAGAGCTCATGCGCATCTAGAGCTTAAGAAACAAAAATCCTTACAACGGTTGCAGCTCACCCATCATCTAACATCACCAAAGATTCACTTAATCTACACAATAAACAATTGCCCTTGTTTTTTTTTTTCAACATTAATAACAAAAAATTAGGAAAACTTTCAAATTAATCATCGGTTTTTTTATTAATAATAATGAGCAAAAATAGATGCTTAATCTAAACATAACATTAATAACCAACCTAAAAAAAGTAATTAGCAAAAATCTCAAATAATTATCGATATTTTTTTTATTAATCTAACTTCGATTCTATTAGATCTGACATAAAAATAAATTGCTTGATAGCGGATTAAAACAGGAAAAAAAAACAACCGATTAAATCCAATAACAAAAACAAACAATAGACGATAAATAATCAAAATAAATAAATAAAAAGAACAAAATTTAAACAGAACGAAGAATCGAGCAAACCCTAGCTGCTTACGATATCGACGCTTGTTCGTAGAGAAAAAGAAAGCGAATTTGGCTTCTTGACAGAGATAGAAAGAGGCGTCTGGGTTATTAGGTTTTTGTGCTGTGTTTTTGCTTATATACAGTTATATGGGCGAGGCGGTTGCGATGGTTTTTATTTTTTCTCTCTAGATTGTTCTATTTATTTATTGACCGATTTCTTTTTTTCTTAATTTCCATCCAACGTCCAAATTAATTTGATTGATTATT
>Ga0325411_1002002_pt1 | contig 22866 bp, 13 predicted proteins | sample PopdelMetagenome_13_FD_206181 | JGI IMG/M metagenome (GOLD analysis project Ga0325411, IMG submission 206181) | Populus deltoides microbial communities from Bellville, Georgia, United States - Xylem-PdIQD-R4 | ecosystem: Host-associated > Plants > Phyllosphere > Stem > Wood/Secondary xylem... | reverse complement strand
ACTGGGTGTAAACTATGTCTTCCTCACTCCTTTATTTCAACAATGAAAGTTCGATTGTGGATGAAATTCTTTTCTTTGTTCATATTATGGAAAATCCCCAAATATCTTTAGCCTCTATCATTATTTGCGACAAAATTTTCCTATGTTCCTCACATTTCATCAATTTAGAGTAATGTAACTGAATTGTAAGCAATTGTTCGTGATTTTAACAATGGACCTTATAGACTATATAAAGTACTGAAAGAAAAAACAACAATAAGAGCGAAAAACTGTGTCACTAATCACGATTTGTTAATATAATACCATTTAACTTTCCTCGAAGTTGGAGCATCCTTTTCTTTTTCCTTTTTTAATTCCTGCTAACCAGAATGTGTTCATACTTCATAGGTCCACCCAAGTCATATATTCCCCTAAAAGCAGCGGAAAGTAAGGGCGGAAAGTAAGGAAGCAAGTGTACTAGTGTATCATTTTCAGTTAAATTTGATTTTTATTTTTTAAAAAAATTAAATTAAAAAAAAAATTTAAATCAAACTAGAATAGTTCCAAACCGGCCAGTTTTGGTCCGCTTTCGGTCACAAACCCATATGCATTTTTTGAGCTTTTTTGCTTTTTAATGGGTTTTGTAATGGGCTTCTAATGGATTTCTGTTGGGCTTACAATTAATGTTGATATTGTCTCATTTTCTTTGAAGATTCCAAATATATTTAATTTTTTTACCCTTACTATTCAATTATATTAAATTGTTATTGTCAATATTATGTTTATTAAATTTTTTGGCCACCGAATATTCATTGATATGAAATTATTAATGTCAATCTTATGTTCAATATATTTTTTAATTTTCTAATATTTTTCTGCTTCTGAAAATTTTAAATAACACACACTCACAATCACACACCAATAAGTTAAAATCCAAATTACAAATCATTGCCTTTAAAGGGCTTAACGAAAAAACAACAAATAATATTATCATAAAACACTCCAAGCCACAAAAAATAAATCTTCATGTGCACATCGTCTCAATAAAAAAGCACTTCAAGAGCATTGCACTTTGATTCTTGAAATTCATAATCTAGAATTATAACATGATAAATTAAAACAAAAGATATAAAAATAAAAAAATAGTATTTATACCATACATTTTCAATAAATGCATCACAATCTGTGAACTAATTATCATCCGTTGCTAAATGCAACTTTCCATCAAATTCTACAAAATAAAATATTAAACTTGTTAGAATAAAATGTGTTAATTAATAAATCAAAAAATAAAAGGTGTAAGTTTTTAAGAAACATTACATGATTTAAGGTTTTCGTAGGTTCCAAAATCATTCATCCAGGTTGTATTATCAGTTGGAATTGAACCATGATGCAATCAATTTTAACAACAAATAAGTGTTTGAACTGTTGCTAGAGATAGAGAACTTCGAAATTGGTCGAGTGTACGACCGCCTGTGCTAAAGGCTGATTCGGAAGCCAGTGTGGATATAGGAATAGCCAGAACATGTTGTGCAACTTTCGAAAGTATCTTATATTTTGAAGCATTAATCTTCCACCAACCCAAAATATCTAATTTATCATCATTAGGATTCTCACAACCATCAACCAAATACCTCTCAACCTCATTTCTATTTTCCACACTCTCTTCCTCCTGTAAGTGCCTTTTAAATCGAGCTAAAGTGTTAACATCTATCTCCATGTCATCAATAGCATCATTAACATCTTGTTTATGCCTATTATCATCCACCACTTCATCAGCTTTCAAATAAAACTCATACAAGCTCACCAAATGATCTTTCACTTCTTTTGTTAGTAATTGTGCTTTGTCATAATCATACAACTCATCAAAACAAAATTTCACATATTTCAACTTAAGACGTGGATCTAAAACATTAGCCACATACAATAAAAAATTCTGATTTGCTTCACAACCCCAATACTTCTCAAACTTACTCATCATGTTCATCGCCATTCCACTCAAGAGATTATCTCTATTTTTACACAATTGCAATAAGTTTGTATTCATGTAAATCAATTCTTTGAAGAAAGAATTTGATGTAATATGCAATGAGCCAAAAAATTTCAATGTAACCATGTAAAAGATCTTTAAAAACCTTCAGCAAAGTTCTAGCATTTTCCCAATCCTCCAAACTAGGTGGCCCTATGTTTTTTTATTCCCCTTTGAATCAACCTTCAAAAAGTAACTCATATACCTAGGTTCACTTTGACCTAACCTCACAAACACCTTTTCAAACTTTTCAGCAACTTCTAACATAAGATAAGTTGAATTCCATCGAGTTGCAACATCCAACCACAATGATTTCTTACACTCTATATGCAACTTTTCTGCACACTTCTTAAATACAAGTAGCCTAGAGGGTGAAGATCTCACAAACCTAATTACATTTCAAATCTTAACAATCAAAACATTAATCTCTTTCAAACCATCACACACAATGAGGTTTACAATGTGTGCATAACATCTAACATGCAAATGTTCATTTGACAATATATTAGTTGGCCAATCTTTCATCACATTCTTTAAATATGAAATAGTAACACAATTAGAGCTTGCATTGTCTACTGTAACAGTTAAAAATTTATCAATCCCCCAATCTAACAAACAATTCTCAATAACTTGTCCAATTGTCTCACCTATATGATTGAAAACTTGACAAAAATTCAGAATTTTTTTATGCAAATTCCATTCATTATCAATCCAATGAGCTGTTAAGGACATATAATTAATGTTTTAGATTGATGTCCCTGTATCTGTTGTTAAGCATAATCGTTGACCCTTAAGAGCTCTCTTTAATCTTTCCTTCTCTTCAACATAAAGTTTCAAACAATCTCTCATAATAGTGAAATGAGAAGGAATGTCAAATCTAGGCTGCAAGGTCCTAGAAAATAATCTAAATCCCTTACCCTCAACAAAATTAAAAGGCAACTCATCAATTATAACCATTTTCACTAGTGCCTTTCTGCATTCATCATAATCATAACCTATTGCCTTAAGAGTTCCCACACTTTGATCTCCTAATTGACCCCTTACTTTATTAGGTTCTAATACCAAAATTTTTTGCTTCTTATCAACCACAAAAGGAAACTTTTTGTATACTTTTAAAGGACTCCACATATTACTTGTCCCATTAATAATAGCATGACATGCATAATCCTTTCCACAATAATTACATTCAGCTCTAGGGGTTGTAGGATCACCATCAAGTTTTGTAAAATGATCCCAAATTTGTGACTTTTTTTTTTATCATCAACATTTCTTTCCTTGATGCAAGGACTTGAAGTTGTTTACCTTTATTATCCGTGGTGGATCCTGCAGTAGTTGATGTTGGGTTAGTGTTTGAAGCTGGGGCATTAGTTGATGTTGGGGTAGTGCCAGTGGATGAAGCATTTTGATTTCGAAGGTTTTCCATATGTAATTACCAAATGCAAATATGTTCATTATCACTTGCACAGTTCTTTTCAGCACTTAATAAACATAAAGATTAAAATCATGTTTAAAAATTAAAATGAAACAAACATTTGAAAAGGTAAAGAGAATTAAGTATTCTGCAAATACCTCTTGGCCTTGACTTAGTTAACTAGAGGCAACTTCCTTAGAGCAAAAGCTGTCTCTCTTGTATTCTACATTTTGCATGACATTAAAAAGGATGCACATGTCAAAACAAGCTTAGAAAACAAGTGAAAACAAGCTTAGAAAATTTATCAATAGAGGAAACATAATTACAGAAGTAACAGAACAATGAATACAAGAATGACATGATTTTAATGAATACAAAATGCCAATCAAGATCATCCAAAACAGAATAATAAATACATTTCACAGAATGACAAAACAAAACCGAATAAAAAAACCCATCAAAACAAAACTAGTTAGCAGAATCAAGTCAATCAACACAGGCTTATAAGCATGATTTTAATCAAACTACTTGGCATGACCTTATAAATCAACCAACACAGCAACAAAATCAACAGTTTGTCTGTTTGTTGTAATCAACCAACAAAGCAACAAAATCAACACAGCAACAACAATAGAATCAACACAGCAACAGTAACAGAATCAACACAGGTTTATAGTAGCAGATATTGAAATTACATTTAGGCCGTGTTTGATTGCAGGAAAGTGAATTCCTGGAATTCACTTTCCTTGTTTTCCCATGTTTGGCAACAACATGGAAAACTAGTCAACGGAAACTTAATTCCGGTCAACACAGAAAACACAACTTTAATAAAGGAAAGTGTTTTCCTTTTGAGAAGAACCGGAAAACACTTTCCTTTTCTTTCATTACACATATTTTTCTCACATGCTCAAATCACGGTCTCTCTCTTTTCGTCAACAATTGGGACGCAACAACAATTGCATCATTTCCATTCTTCCTCACTCACATCCTGCAGAACCAAACAAACCACAAATCAAAGCAAAATCTCTACCCTGAAGATTACTGTGAACCAATCAAAGCAAAATGGCCAAACTTCCCCAGCAAAAAGCATTCCCTACCCGGTTTCCTTGTCCCCGGTTAGCCACCATATCAAGGAATTAATCAACCCTTACTCTCTTTTTTTCAAGTCCAGTAGAAGTAGTCGGGGGAGAGAGGGAGGAGAACTGGGAAGGAGGAGCGGGAAGGGGATGACAGAAACCTAGAGAAACTGAACAGGGGAAGGGGATGACAGAAATCGAACAGGGAGAAACCGGGGAAGGGGAAGGGGAAGAGAGAAACCGAAACCGAACAGGGGAAGGGGAAGGGGAAGAGAGAAACTGAAACCGAACAGGGGAAGGGGAAGGGGAAGGGGATGAGAGAAACCGAAACCGAACAGGGGAAGGGGAAGGGGAAGGGGATGATAGGGGAAGGGAGAAATCGAAACCGAAACCAAAATCGAAACCGAACAGGGGAAGGGAAAGGGGAAGGGAGAAACCAGGGCAAGGGGAAGAGAGAAACAAGGGGAAGGGAGAAACCAGGGGACGGTGGGAAGGGGAAGAGAGAAACCAGGGGAAGGGAGAAACCAGGGGAAGGGGAAGGGAGAAACCAGGGGACGGTGGGAAGGGGAAGAGAGAAACCAGGGGAAGGGGAGATGAGAGAAACCGGGGAAAGGGAATTAGAGGAAGGGGCATGAGAGGTGATTGCAGGGGAATCCACCGAGACTGAGGAAGTTTAATAAGGGGAATTAACAGAATCAAATATAAAAATGTTTATAACACTAAAAAACATGTTTGTTTTTTACCACAATTATTATTTTATTTTGCTATATTTATAGATGTGCTTGTTTTATTTTGCTTTGATTAATTTATGATTAGTGTTTAATTATATTTGTTACATATAGATAAATTTGTGGGACGATGCTGGTAATTATATGGATTTCATTGCGCAATTTCTAATCGTTGTGAACTTTGAATTGTATAATTTTCAAAACGGTTTTATTGTCTTGATTGTGTAAGTATTTTATATGCTTTTTTTAATATTTATTTCCCCAAATTTATATACCAAGAGAACCATGTATAAATTATTTTCCAGTTCATTTTCCATAACATAACCAAACACTGGAAAGTGTTTTCCAGTTTATTTTCCATAACACTACCAAACATCGGAAAATACTTTCCCGGAATTCACTTTCTAGGAATTCACTTTCCCCGGAATTCACTTTCCAAAAGGAAACAACTTTCCTGCAAACAAACGGAGCCTTACAAGACAACAAAATAAACTGCAAAATTACATGTAAGATTCTGAAATTACATGTACAAGACAGCTTTAATCCTAAACTGCAAACAATTGTAATAATGGCAATTTTGATTAAAAATAATCATACCGAAATAATCATAATCCTAAACTGCTAAATCCCTTCTATTCAAACAAAGGAAAAAAAATCGCTTTAATCACCTAAATAGCTCAAATTTAAACCTAAACCAAAATTCATCACCCAACACAATTGATTAAAAATAACAATAAGCTTAACCGAATTAATTAATTAGAAAGGAGAAAAAAAAAATTTAAAACTCACTCGTTTTGAGAGACTGAGGAAACGTCGGTCTGATGGAAACACAGACTGTTTTGGTCCAATAGAGACTGAGGAAACGTATTAAAAATAAGCTTAACTGTATTAAAAATAACAATAAGCTTAACCAAATTAATTAATTAATTAATTAGAAAGGAGAAAAAAAATTAAAACTCATTGGTTTTGAGAGGCTGAGGAAACGTCAGTCTGATGGAAACACAGACTATTTTGGTCTAGTGGAGACTGAGGAAATGTATTAAAAATAAGCTTAACTGTCTTAAAAATAACAATAAGCTTAACCGAATTAATTAATTAGAAAGGAGAAAAAACTTAAAACTCATTGGTTTTGAGAGGCTGAGGAAACATAGATTGTTTTGGTCTAGTGGAGACTGAGGAAACATCGATGATCGATCTGTGTTTATGTTTTCTAAGTCTAAGGAGAGTGGAGAGTGGAGAGGGAAAGGCAGAGAGGCGAGAGGGGGCGGGATGGCGGGTGGCTCTGAGTAGTGAGACTGAGAGGAGAGATTGTTTGAAAATTGAAACTAAAACTATTTAGGGTTAGCGAAGAGTAAACTGGAGAGAAGAGAGGGGCGTGGCATGACAACATTTTCTATTTATACTAGGGACCTTTTTTTTTAACCGGTCCGGTTAACCCGGTTTCTACACTACAAAATCAAAAACCGAACCAAACCAGGGTTTTTTCTACATAATCTAATCGATTTAATCGGTTTTATTTTTCGGTTCAGTTTTTTCGGTTAATTTTTTATCGATTTTATCGGTTTACTCGGTTTATCAGTTTTTTTGAACACCCCTACTGCTTACATACACGTGTTATAATGACTGCTTGATTTTTTTACCCACACTGCATGTGAAGGGGGTTAATTTTTTTAATATAAAAAAGATATTTAAATGGTAATAATTGAGTAAATTTGGAATAATTTAATTAATTAGTGATATGAAATAACCCTAGAAAAAAAAGAAAAAAATAAAAAGTTTAAGGTCTGATAGTTTAATATCAAAAAATAAAATAAATAAATAATAAAAAAGACCGAAGTTAAATTAGGTTAATTTTCGAAACCAGCAACTCTAGCCATAAGACTAAGATGACCATACGGAATACCAAAACAAATCTTGAATAAATTTTTTAACCATCAAAAAATTAAAAAAAACAAATAGTAATCAAAATAATGAGGACCAAATTTGATATAAAAACTAATGAAATAAAATAATGAGGGACTTAATAAATTAAAATAAAAAAGATTAAAAAAAAAACAATTAAAATAATGAGAATCAAGATTGGATTAAAAACAAATGAAATAAAATGTCAAGGGATAAAATTGAAAGAAAAAAAAAATTAAGAAAAGGATTAAAAAAGAACAATTAAAAAAATGAGGACTATATCTAGAAAAAAGAAGAAGAAATGAAATAAAATAAAATGTTGAGAGACAAAGTTGAAAGAAAAACAAACCAAGAAAAGATAAAAAAAAAAAAAAACAATAATCAAGAGATTGAGTACTATATTTGATATACAAACAAAACAAAATCAAATGGAAAGAGATAAAACTAAAAAAGAATCCAAAACAAAGAAAGACCAATCAAAAGAAAAAGGATCATATTTGTTTTTTTTTTCAATTTTTTTAATCAGAATTGTAACAGGGTGCGCGTGCCGCGACGTGGTCTTGCGACGGGGGAGGCTATTGTCGTGCCTCCTGTGTGAGGTATGGTGTGTTGGAAAAGTTTTTGGATTTAATCATAAAATTATGATTAATGTTCAGGAGTTGCTACATAGTATTATGATCACTAGAAACCTATGGTCTGCGAGAGTTTGGGTAAGAGACTGGTTGTGCAAAGGGAAGACACATCACCCCCAGTGCACCCTACCTAAGATAAGCTATATTGTTGTTTAATTATTTTTTTTTAAGTCGGGTTTCTATTCCTTGGTTTTTTCTAAGGTTCAATGTAGATCTCTCTTTATGAGAAAGTCTCTACCTTATTAGGTTAAATCCTAACCGTTCTAAAGTCTGAATTTTAGCATTATATTTATTTACACCTTACTTCTTTAATATCTGAAGGTGTACTTTATCGTGTAATTTTACACCTCACAGATATTAAAGTCTACATCTGGATCTTAGAAAAAACGATTTGAAAAAGATTTTTGATATTTTAGTCAAACCTTAATGAATGATTATAAACTGGTTATGATATCCATTTTTTTTTAATTTTCAAAATATGAGAAAGATGCAATTTTTTTTAATGAAAATATACTTGGAAAATTTTAGAATTTGGCCATATGCATGAAAACAACTTTTGTTTTTGAAAGGGGAAAATAATTTAAAAGTTTTTGAGGTTTTTTTTTAAATGTTTTGATTTTTTTTTGAAATATTTTAGAGAAAACTAGGTATTTTAATATTGGATTTGTATTTTATAGTGTAAATATACAACCTGATATTATGCAAAATTGGTAGAAAAATATTTGAGAAAATCAGAATTTTTTTAAATGATTTTTGGAAATTTTGTTTTTTAAAATATTATAATATATATTATTATAAATAAATATATATTAAATATACACAGGCTGGGTCGGCTCAGTTGACTGGGTTGAGCTAAGGAAAGAGAGGTTGGGCCAATATCGACCCAACATATCTTTTTTTATTTTTTGGGTTCGGGCCAGTCCGTGCCCATCCATTTGGGTTGAGGCCTAAATTGGCTCAGCTCGAGGCCAAAGTTAATGAATCAGCCGTTGCATGCAGCAACCTCGATGAAGAAGAAGGAGGCGAAGTAGGGAGGAGAAAGTTTCCTGGCGTGGGGGTTGTGGACGTGATGAGGATGTTTGGTCGGTGGCTCAGGAGGCTTTAGTGGAGACGAGGGTGGTCAGCGCTGGTTGTGGGGTGAAGGAGAGAGAATAAACAAAAAATTACAGAGGAGAGAGAGAGAGGAGGTCACGATGGCTGCTCTACTGGTGGTGAGGAGCTGGGTTGATTGAGATGATGGTGGTCAAGCTGATGTTGACGGTGGTGGTCAAGCTGATGTTGACGGTGGTGGTCAAGCTGATGGTGACGGTGGAGGTCAATGCTGATGTTGTTGTTGTTGTTGTTGCCGGTGCTAGAGAAGGAAGAAAACAAAAATGGTGGCGTTGATGGGCTGCTGCCGTTGTGGAGGAAAAGGGAGAAGCAATCGGTGAAGAGGGAGAAATGTGGTGGAGAGGGTGGCGGTCAAGCTGATGATGAGGGTGTTGGTGGCCGCGGTTGGCTGTTGGGATGATAGAGAGAGAGAGAGAGAGAGAGAGAGAGACAAAGAGAGAAGGTGGCAGGAACCGGGAAGAGGCTGATTTTTTGCTTACTTTGGACCCGATTTTTGTCCTCCTCAGACCCTGAAATCCACCTCTATTTATAGGCGGTAGAAGAAGGCACTCTTGTCTATACCAGGATAAAATTGCAGCCCTTGATTCAGTTGAGAAGGATCCCAACCATTGGTTTAAAGTATGCATCTAGAGTTGTCAAATCTGCCGGAAAAGGCTGACTGAGTTGACTTATTTAGGTCGGTGCCGTGGCCGACAGGTTGTCATTCAGCCTGAACGGTCTATAAGGGGTTGTAGAGAAATTGTAGAGGATCATTGGCGTGCAAGATTTGTCAGCTTTGATCGACATTTGATGCATTAAATGCATATGCAAAGTAGCCTCCCTAAGTTATCATTTCAGAGAAAATTGAAGAATATGATGAACAGTACCAGCGTTCTATTTTTTTGCCAAAGTTCATTTCAGTCCTCCCTCTTTAAATTTTATTTTATTGCACCCCTAATTGACCCTATACTTTTGATTTAGTGCAATTTAGCCCATGTCGAACTTGAATTAGAACCCCAAATTTACGTGCCTTTTGCTTTGTGGTCCTTGATATCGATTTTATGCAATTTAACCCCTAATTGACCATTAAACTTTTAATATCTTCAATTTTACCCCTGGGTTTTGTCAATTAAGCCCCTATAGTTTGGCGGATTTTGCAGATTCATCCTTGGCTGTGAAATTATTCAATTTGACCCCTAATTGACCCAAAAACTTTAATTTTCTTGCAATTTTACCCTTGATTTCAAGCAATTAACTTGGTAAAAATTAAATTTGGTCTCTTAAAATTTTAATCTTTTTAATTAAGACCAAATTGGGCTCCCAAACTTAAGTTTTCACCTATCAAGCCGCTAATAAAATTAATTTGACCATTTTAAAGTATAATTAAGTCCTTGCACTTAATTAAATCCTTCAATTGGACCCAAATTAATTCTTACATATAGTTAAAATTTAATTTCACCCATGATTAAATCAAATTGGCCTATTAAAAATTTAATCATGTCCTTGAACTTGATTTTTATGCAAATTCGTCCAATAGTCATTCAATTTGACCTTGAATTTGCATTTTTTTCTCCTTTTTTTAGTCATAATGGGGTACAATTTGTTAGAATCCGGTGATCTCTCTCTCCCCTCTCTCAACCAGGGACTAAAAAATAACAAAAAAGAACTTTTGTATCAAAATTGAATTTAAAAAATGTTGAGGTATCAAAATTGTATAATCTACGTTATTTTTTTATGTTCGAGGACCAAAGTGTATCTTTTGCAAAACTTATGACATGCTACCCAAGTTTAACGTATTTTTCATTTCGGTCACTTGTCTTTCAATCCCACCCTTTCATAAAAAATCAAAATTAGTTGGTCTTCAATTAGGATTAAGTCACCAAAAAAATAAATTTGAGGACCAAATTGAAAAAATAAAAAATTTTGCACGGCCATCCACAATAATGTGTGAGAGGATGAACAATGCACTTCTACACGGTGAAACATCCATGCCTTTTAGATTTATACTTAATAATTAGTCAAAGTAGCAAAGACTTTTTTTCATTTCCCCCCTATATATTCTGAAGTTACAACTATGCTATGAGATATTTAAGAGTGTATTTGAGATTATAATGAAGGTTGCTTTATAATATGTTTTTCACATCGAAATGATAAAAAAAATACTAAAAAAATATTAATCAAAAGCTATAATAAAAATTTAAAAGCATGGTTGAACTGCAATGTGAAATAGTCTGGCCATTCAACCCAACATCATTTTGATCTAATTACCATCATTGATGCATATTATATATGCTTTAATCTCTAGTTCTTAAACATGTTAGCTTCTCTATACACTAGTGTTTTTTATTCTCTACAATAACCAAGGTACTAATTCATGTATAATTTAGTTAATTAGACTTGACAGATCAAGAACTATTATTACCTTTCATTGGCTAATTAATGCACTTGTAAAATGAGAATATTGAATTGCACGCCTTGCATAAGAGACATGGAAAAGAAAGCCAAAATGTGGGTTAATTGCATTAGACAAAAGTTGTTTGAAGGTTCTTAATCAACAAGATCTTGCACAAGGACCACTAACTCGTTACGAGTTAGTGCATCAAAAATTTAAACATCATGATGATGATCATCATCCTAGTTGTTCAGGCCAAGCTTTAACGACCTCATCCTCACTTTAACCAAGCCTAAATGGGCTGCCTTCCATGTTCTTTTGACTCGACCTAGTAACCCTACCAAACACATATCTTAGTGAATATTTTTAGTTCCAAGATAAAATGGCGTCTCACACTACCTACTAGCGGACACCAAATTTTCTATGCAGAGTAGAGTCGCCTTTTTATTGCTAATGGTTATTTCCATTTCATATGTCACCACAAAAGATACAGTTAATCACCAATCCCTCCACTAATAACACAAGCACCACAACTAATGGCGAGCATTAACCCTTCTATCAACGATACAACAACTAACAACTCACCACGAGGTACCTACAACCTCACTCTCTATGAGGCACTTGAAACATCACTTTCCATAAAATAAGATGACGTGACTAAGATTTATAAATACTCCGACTCACCAAGTAAACATTTAAGTTAGGCAAGTTCATTCAACAAGCTTAAATAGAACACACGACGTTTCTTATGTTATTTACTCTTTTTCTAATTTCTATATATTATTTCTCTCATACAACTTATTAACTTAAATATTAGAGTATTCCTTATTCTGACCATGGACTTGTTTTTGCAGGAATAACCAAGCTCAAAGATAGTCCACATTCAAGTTCACACATTTTAACCCAATAACTAGTCATAAAAAGCCCAATCCAATCTTAATGACTTCATCATTATGCAATGACCAATTATGCAAGACCATGGGATGTAATCTAAGTAATATTTGTAATTGGTTTGTCATTAAACTTTGTTTCATAGTCCTCACCAAATGCAATAAAAAAAGGGGAAAACATTTTAGTGGAGGACTTGAGCATTTACTCGTGACATGTTGCATGTTAGATCATTTAAAAAAAACATTAAAAAAATATTTAGGTATTGCTAATGATGTGAACCTTGTGATCATGTGGTTATGCAACCCACAATCAAGATTGAAATATGATCCCAGAAAGCCGAAAGAGATCTAATAGGAGTGTGACATAATATAAACATGTCTTAAGGCACCAACACTATTGGAATTGAATCGAATGACACCACAAAACCAGTTAATTTTTGATAAGTCAGTTTTAGTTATTTCAAGAACCATAGGATACAAGAATCACTCCTATACGTTAAGTTGAGAAAAGTTTAGAATTATTATTGATCAAAATGTTTATGAAAGTTAGGCTTATAAGAGTTTAAGTATTTCTGAAAAATTAACCCTAATGGATCTACCCTTGTGGGTTGAATTGACCGATTTACAAAACTGACCCAAATCCTATACTAGTAAGCCTATACCCTAATCCTAGTTAAAAATAAAGTATTAATTAAGCCTAAACAAGCCTTGGGCCATAGCTAAAATAATAAAAATAAAACTCATAAGTTAATTCCCTATATTGTTTGTGAGATGAAAAGAAGAAAAAAAAAAACAATACAAGTCTGATATAAGACTTATTTATTGCCTACAATACTATCCAATAATCTTAAAATCAATCTATCATTAAGGCTCCGTTTGTTTGTTGGAAAGTAGTTTCCTTTTGGAAAGTGAATTATGGGAAAGTGAATTATTTTTCGATGTTTGGTAATGTAATGGAAAATAAGTTGGAAAACATTTTCCAGTGTTTGGTTATGTCACGGAAAATGAGCTGGAAAATAACTTTTTAATGTTTTATTTTTTCAAGTTTATTAAAATAATGAGGAACAAATCTTACAAATTAAAAAGTTGAATGAGAATGAAATTGAAAAAAATATATAATTTCATAAATTATCTAAAATAAAATAAATAATAATCAAAATAATAGAAATCAAATTGAAAGATGAAGAAATTGAAATAATAATAATTACCATTTCATAAATTATTTCAATAAGATAAGTAACAATCAAAAGAATGAGGACCAAATTTGATAGATAAAAAATTTCAATTAAAAAATGATAAGGGAAAAGCAAATAACAATTATAAAAATGAGGACCAAAATTAATATAAAAATTAAATTCAGGAAAAACAAAATATATATAGCAATCAAAAGTTTGAGGACCAACTATGATTTAATCAACAAATAATATGACATTTCTATTTTTTTCACAACTTTCGAAAAGTGTTTTCCGCCCAAAATAAAAAGAAAACACTTTCGTGGAAACAAATCTAAATTTTCCTTGGACTGGAAAGTATTTTTCGTTGCTCACCTTTCCTAATGACGAATAAACACAGGAAAGTTTGGAAAGTGGTTTTCAGGAAACCACTTTCTATCAAACAAACGAGACCTAAATACCATCAACTTTTCTTTCTTTGTAAATCTAAGATGAATAAGGAATCCTTGTAAGAAAAGGATTTTGAAACATTAATGAGTGTTTGTCATACTTGAAAATTATGTTGCAGCCCATTAAATATCCTTATAGAACTAGAAAACTCCAAAAACAAGCTACCACATCCTTGTAGGAAAAAGAATCATTTTCAAATAGGAAGTCTACAAGTCAAAAAGAAGTAAATAACAAAACTTGTACAACCTGTTTTGACCTATATCGCAAGGCCTTTTTGAACTCCAGTTCATCTAAAAGTTTACTCCAACATAAAACAATATCATGGGAAACTTTGGGTAAATTTTGAGGCTGATTTAACAGTTGGATTGAGAATTATGATTATTGTCGTAAAACTAGACAATTATGCTAGAATTTGAATTTTTTTGTTCAACCATTTCTTGGGTCATATTAGCGTACACGTTTTCAAGAAGAAAAAAAAATAGTGTAGAGATTAACCTAAAGTGACTTGATCAATTTGATAAGTCCAAAATATAACCTGGAACAAAAAATAGTTTGACTCCAAAAAATTTCAAGATGGCATCTTTGTTTTTTAAAAAAATATTGAGAGGACAATATATTGGATCGACCCGGGTCAACCTAGGTTAACATGTAATATCGATGACCCGTCATGAGAGTGTGATAACATTATAGAAAACAAATCAAAAAATATTTTGAAGCTCATTTCTCAATCAACTCAATGTTTAAGGATGAAACTGAAAAAAAAAAATCAATTATGAAAAGGATAAAAAATGGCATGTGTTAAACCTTGGTTAACCTGTCAAACATAAATAATAAGACTACGATAACCCAATAGAAAAAAAAAATCATAACAAATTATGAAACCCAATTCCTAATCAATCACTTGTTGAACAATTAAATTGAAAAAAATCAATTAAAAAGGACAAAAAAAACTCAAGTCAACTCAGGTTAACTCGCTTAACCTGTTACTTGAGCTATGAGACTAGGATAATTTTATAGAAAGCAAACCAAAAACAAACTATGAAACTTAATTTCAAATCAACATAATATTTAAGGATGAAATTGAAAAAAAAAATCAATTACAAAAAAGGATAAAAAAACCTAGTCAACCAGGTTTACCCACAAAAGTTATAACCCAAGTCATGAAATTGAGATAACTTTATTGAAAAAAAATCAAAATAAATTATAAAGTTAAATCCCCAATAAAATCAATGTTAAAAGATGAAATTGAAAAAAAAAACTAATTTTTTTAAAAGTAATGTTCCATAGAACAATTCTTAGTGAGCAAGGACCAATGACTACCCCTCCTCAATTAGTGTTTGCTAACTAGTTATGGACCCACGCCATGCTATGTGATCAAATTGTTTTGAGTAAAAAATGATGTTCAGGTACCGCAAACACATTTTAAAGCATGAAGATAATTTTGCAACTTGGATCATAGACCTGATTGAGTTAAATAGGTTAGTTTTATTTTAATTAAATGACATAAAAAAATAGGTAAAGACAACAGATGGACCAAATTAAAAAAAAAAGTGATCATGATAACCTGAGAAAAAAAACATTTTATAAAATTTTGTTCAGGTGCCACAAACATGTTTTAAAGCATGAAAAAATATATATGTCTCGGGTAATAAACCCGATTAGGTCAAATAAGTTTGTTTTAGTTTGATTAGATGATATAAAAAATAGGGAATAACAATAGATGGACCAAAAAAAAAAGATCATGATAACCAAGGTAAAAAGTGTTTTTTCAAAAGATGATAAACAAAATAGCTCAATTCACAGTCCATTAAATACAAAAGGATGGAATTGAGAAAAGAAAGTACCAAAAAAATCAGCTCGATTCAATTCGAGTTATCATAACAAACCTATAACTCAGGTAATAAAGGCTAAGCCAACTTGGGTTAGCTTGTCAAACCCACAACCCAGACCATGAAATCAAAATAATTTTATAAAAAAAGAAAACAAAGAAAAACACCTATGTTAACTTTACAAATTCATGACCCTGAGTTATTAGATTGAAAACACCCTAATTGAAAATCCACAAAGCCCTCAACCAATCAAATATTGAAAGCTGAAATTGGAAAAAGAACCTCAATTATATAAAAGAATCCAAAACAAAAATAAGAGTTAAAAGAATGAGAATCAAAATTAAAATAAAAAAAATATATTTTTTTGAAGGGTGAAATTGAAAAGAAAAATTAATTCAACCAAAATAAAAAAAAACAATCAAAAGAATGAGGATCAAAATTTAAATAAAAAATATATTTTACTTGAAGGGTAAAATTAAAAAGAAAAATCAATTAAAGAAAAGTACAAAAAAAATAAAAAGAATGAGGAACTAATTGGAAAAAATAACATATTACAAATTGGGATTGAAGGATGAAATTCAAAACAAATCAAAATTTTATAAAGATGCCAAGAATAAAAATTAGAAATCAAAAGATTAAGGACTAATTTTAACATCTCAATAAATCAGAAGACAACTCTATAATTTCGCATGGCCAATATGATTTTCGAGGGAAAGAAAAATAAAAGTGAGAAGAGAAGAAAAAAGGCTATTGTTATCGCACCATCACCCCAACGCTGCCACATAACATCCCAAAAAAGAAAAAGGATGCCATGACACCTCCAGTAATACAATGAAAGATGGTGTTTGGCCACTAGGAGGCTCTGCCCGTTGTGCTCGAAAGGTGCTTACGCATCCTACACGTTTGTGTATGCAACAAACACGCCAACCACTTTTTTTAATAATATTTTATATTTATTAAAATAAAAAATTACCCTTAAGATAACCTAATAATAACAAAAAGAACCAGTTTGAAAATACTAAAAAGCCTTGGATGCTAGTATACAAAATTTTGATTCCAAGGGTATTTTGGTCATTTCACTATGTTTTTAAAATGAAAAAAATACATATTTGTGCATAATCAATTTAGTAATAACTAATTAGTATCGTGAAAAGATCTCAATGCTCTCAACAGTAAATTCAATCATTTTTTTGTGAGAAGAGCAACATCGTTATTATACTATTCCAGTGAACAGTACTTATGAGTCTACTTGAACAATGTTTTCCAAGCAATATTAGTTTTGATTAATTTTTCCCATAAAGATATTGGCAATATGTTCTCATACAATTAATATGGGATGAATTCAGTGCAGACATGTTAATAGAAAAGCAAATGAAATATTATAGTGAGTAATATTGTTATAGGTTATCACTAGATAGGTTCCCGAGCTATGTCACAGGTTGGATCGAATTTTTTTGAATATAAAAAGAGAATGCCCGGACGATGATAACATTTTTAAAAGAGAAAGAAAAATTTAGGTCTCAAGTCATTGATTTGAATGAGTTCAATAATCTAGGTCAATTTAATAATATTTTAGAAAAAGCCTACGACAATAAAAAGCCAAAAAAAGAATGTTAATGACTAATTGAAAAAAATTAACGCTTGCTAATATTATAAAAACATACCCTTTCAATATTTTTAAAATGTCTCAATGATTTTATTTAATAGCAAAGCAAAAATTGAATGAGAGTGGGATAACTTCAATGAGGAAAATGAAAGAAATCCAAAGCTCAATTACTAGTAAATCAAATTTTAAAAGAAGAACTAAAAAAAAATAACTTGAGTCAACATGTCAAATTTTCAACTTTGTCGCAAGGCTGAGATAACCTCACATAGAAAAAATTAAATAAAATAATAGAGGTCAGCTCTCAAGCAAACTAAATGATAAAAGGTGAAACTAAAAAAATCAATATAAAGAAAAACATCAAGAAAAAAGCTTGAGTTAACCCAAGTTAACTTGATTAACGTGTAATCTAGGATATGAGATTATGATAACTCTATAGAAAAGAAAGTAAAAACAATCATGAAGCACAAGACCCAATTATCTTATGTTGAAGGATGAATTTGAAAAAAAATTATTTTTTAAAAAATAACCTAAAAAAATAAAAGTTAAATTGAGCTAATTTTTAAAACCTGTAACCCGGGTAATGAGACCGAAATTACCCAAAAAAATGAAAAAATCACGAAGTAAAATTCCTAATCATTCAAAATAAAATAAATAAATAAATAATAGGACCAAATATAGTATAAAAACTAAATAAAAGAAAAATAATGAGGGACTAAATTGAAAAATAATATAAATCAAGAAAAGGATAAAAATAACAAAAACAAATAGCGATTAAAATAATAAGAATCAAATTGGGTAAAAAATTAAAGACCAGACTTGAACAAATACAAAATAAAATAGCAATAAAAAAGAATAAGAGCCGAATTAGATAGAAAATTAAATGAAATAAAATGTTTTGTATGAAACAAAAAAAAATCAACTTAAAAAAACATTAAATACAAAATAAATAACAATAAGAAAAATAAATACCAAACTTAAATAAATACAAAATAATATTATACAATTAATTTTTAAAAGGAATGACATGAAATATAAGGGGAGGAGAGAGGAAGGCATGCCCCCCACCGCGGCTCCACTGTGACCTCTTGTACAAAAAAAAAAAAAAAACAAAAAAAAAAAAAAACACCCAAGCTTACTTTCATACTTGAACATGGAACATGTGACATTCTCTTCTCTCCCTCCCTGGAGATTCATTGTTCTTCTTCTTCTTCCAGTAAACACGCACCATCCCTTCATGTGTTAATACCTTACTTTTGCCCACATTCCTTCATCAAGCTTCATTAAACACTACCATCGTCTTTGGAGTTCATCCAAGTTGGTACCCTCAATTTGAAACTTGCATCAGTCTCACTTCATTTGGTGGACTGTGGGATCCAGTAATTTTATAGGTGTAATTTCTATCAATTTTGTTAATTTTCACATTATATATTATTTAATAATAAAAAGACAAACGTGATTATAGCTAACAAATTGAAAAATTGTTAACATACAAGTGAAATTGAAATGTTTTAACAAATACATGATGCAAAGATATCAGGCCTTGCTTTTTAATAACAAGACATCAGCCTCCAAAAATAGACATGATCCCATTCTGTATGCATTCAGTTAATGTTATTAAAATTACAAGTTGACTTTGAAAAACTCAATCTTTCTGTACGGTAACAACAATCCATGTAAGTGATTGGAAAAAAACATCAATGAACTTGCTGACTATAAAAACTTGGTTTTATTGTGAGACTTCCTTCTCTACATCCACTATATATGCTAAGTAGCATTGTACTTCTTTCCACGTCATTCGCCTCAAGATGGCCAGTAGGATAATTAATAAAGATGTAATCTTGTCTCTCTAACCCGATTTCTTTATCTAAATCAAACATTACTTTCGTACCCCAACAATTCACTGAATCTTTTTGCTTTGCCAGCCAGTTTATTTCCATAATCACATCAAAATCAACCATATCTAAGACATTTAAGATCTTCTAGAAAGATCTTATTTCCAATATCTATTCCACAATCCGGATACACATACTCCATCAATAGAGAATTCTAATAGAGTTGGTTGCCTATATAATCTCATGGAAAATACGGGGATATAAACGAATAGATTGTACCCGTATCAAACAATACTTTGGCTTCAAATGAGTAAACAAGAAGAATACTTGAAACAATTGTATTGGATACCTAAGCATCATGCCGAGTAGGCAAAAACTTTGGCATACCTCTATCCCTGTTGTATCTGGCCTTTATCACCTACATCCTAGCCTCTCTAACCACGACTACCAAAACCTCTACCTCCATGTGCCATAGATTGGCTTTTTGATGGTGCCTGAATAGGAGACTGAATTGAAACATATGCTCTCAAAGCTTATAGCTGTCTCCTAGGACACTCCTAAATCTTATGAACTATCTAGCCACTACTAAAAGAAGACCTAGTCCTCCTGTAGCAATATGTACTAGTATGGCCTCCTCCACAATGCTGATATGAAGAATTGTCCCCTGATGGAACAAATAAGCTACGAGGTGCACACTGAACTGAATTCTGATTATAGCTCTGAGCACCATTACTATCATTTTGACTGCCTAAGCGCTGGCAAAAGATCTCTATCTAAACATTCTCAAAACCTATAAACCCTAACGACCGCTCCACCCTTTAACAGACCTGCACTCGATCCCTATTGTCTAAAAATTGACTCTCTTTTCTAGGCCTTTTAGACTAGTCTGTAGCCATATCCTCTAATTCTCGTGCTTCAATCAACCTAGTGCTATCAACTGCTAAGAAGTGGGATGGAAACACCTAAGACACCATCACCATATACATCAAGGATTTAAGTCCTCTAATGAACCTCTTCACTCTCCACTCCTCAATGGGTATAAGATGTACCTTCTCAACTGAGTAAACTTCAAACCATACTCATCCACTATTATGATCCCCTGAGATAGCCTTTCAAACTTATAAACTCGAGCATCCTTAACACTTTGAGGAAGAAATATGTCCAAGAACAGAGTTCTAAACTCGTTCCTAGCCTTGCTCTCTTCCTACACTCAAACCAAGAGATGGCTACTTCTCCCTCCATCTCGAATGATGCCAAACTCATGGCTCGATGGTCTGTACTCCCTAAAGCTTCACACCGCCACCATATGTCGTCTAACAACCTTTAAGAATCCTCTAAGCTATCCATCCCAGTAAAGGTAGGAAATGTTAACTTCATAAATTCATTCAATGACATATTGACTCCTTGAACAGTTTAGGATGATGTTGGTACATATTTATCCTTTCTCCCTCCATCTCGAATGATGCCAAACTCATGGCTCGATGGTCTGTACTCCCTAAAGCTTCACACCGCCACCATATGTCGTCTAACAACCTTTAAGAATCCTCTAAGCTATCCATCCCAGTAAAGGTAGGAAATGTTAACTTCATAAATTCATTCAATGACATATTGACTCCTTGAACAGTTTAGGATGATGTTGGTACATATTTATCCTTTCTTTGATCTCTTTCCATACTACACTCTATCTAGGTCTGCAAAGCCTGGCTAAGCTGTTTAATTTTATAAGGGATTTGGGGTTAATTACCCCTCCACCCATTTCATCAACCACATTCTCCTAACTCTTGAGGATCCTGCTCTACTAGTGGAGGTACCTCCTTAACATGTTAAAGTGCGAGTACACTGCCCCGTCTCATATACCTTGTAGTCCTCAACTGTATAATAAAGACGTCATCCTGATTGTACCTACTCTAATAATACCAGTTATTTTTTTATTCCCTGACATTTCCTATAAAAGCGGGAGCACTTAAGTCATGCTAGAACAATAACAAAGTTCAAAGAGTTGAAGAAGACATGCTTGATGAGAATTCAAAAACCCAAGGACAACAAACATGATATAGATCCTAATGTTTCACACATTACAAAATTAATTATATTACTATTTCTTTAACCTACAACTTTGATACCAAGTTTTTCATGACTCGATTTCTAGATCTATGACTGGCACATAGGCAAGGTCCCCCTTCAGGTTTCCATACCTCTACGAACCAAGACTTACATACTAACTTTTACCATTTAAACAAACTAGAGATCTATACAGCTTCCGATACCATAATTAAAGTCCATAATATAAATCAACATCTTAATACATGACTTAATACAAATATTATAATTGTGGTGCTCTAACAAGATATAACAAAATAATATTAATTACAATAAAAAAGCAGGTTCTAAAGTCCAATAAAGGTGACCTCTTAGAAAAACTTTATGCCTGAAAATGATAAATAACATGAAGGTGATTTCAACAACTCGGTGAGTAAATAACGTTCAATATACACATATAAGGTAATAAGGCAAAGAGAAACATATATAAATTTGACTTTAAGCTTTTACAACAAAGTTTCATAAACAAGCCATAATAAGGAATATTATAAGGAAAGGCTTGTCAAAAAATCAAAATGCAATGAGCATACGGCTCCAAACTATGAGTAAGCCTGCTTTACCTTCACTTCCTTCCGTACCTGATTCTTAGTCTGCTCTAAAGGTAGCCACTCGAGGTCTTCTGGAGTGACTCTCGGGTAATTTCAATAGTTCAACTCTAGTTCAAATGGTATCCGGGGTATATCTATTATGTGTTGTTCACGAATCCGTTTCAGGTTTTTAGGCATACCTGGTCTTTTCTCTTTCAGTTGCTGCTCCGGTTGATCAGTTCACACAGGTTAGTGACTACCTCGACCAACTAAGGTTTAAATATAATGTGCACAAAAACTAACACTACCCTATTAACATGGGTATTCTGACTAGTATATCAAGAGATCATATCATAATCAAACAAATATAATTATATCTTAACATCAATCAAATGAAGAGCTATCAAATCAGACACACACATATCTCATATCTAGAATTTAAATTTAAAAAATGATCATGTTTTATAATAACAAATGATATATATATATATATATATATATATATATATATATATATATATATATATATATACATGCATGATCCATTTTATACTAACAATTCAAATATTTGTACTATTTCTCATGTATATGGAATATTATTCACTCACCTGACTGAAATGTAAAACAAACATGGAAGCATGTGCCAAAAGAAATCCTATGTCTCGCAGGTAGAATATCAAGATTATCTGAATACAAAAAAGGACATACTAAAAATAGACTCCAAAAAAATATATAATATATATAATACACTGAACTTAGGGTCTAACCCATAACCCTATATGTTTAGAAACTAAAATGTAATTATAAACCGGAAATGATTAGCATGATCAATCCCAAACATATCCTAAAATGATTGAACCTAAAAGAATTGATTATACCTTACTACATAATGAACCGTTGTAGTGGTTTAACCCAACCAATCAATCGAAATCCAACACACCAATTTGTCTACTAGTTTGACCTAATTGGTCTACTGAATTTAACACACCAATTGGTCTACTAAATTTAACGACCAACTGGTCTCATAGTTCAACCCAACCGGTCGACTAGGTGGTTAGGAAGTCCATACTAGATTCACTTAAAATGGCAGATTCAGAACAATCCAACACACCCAGCCACGACTCCATATTCGTGTAGACAAAGCCATGGTTGTGGCACTTCCCTAGCACTACTCAAATCAAGTATATATAAATTGAATATAAAAGATGTTAACCAAGACCAC
>Ga0325411_1002000_pt1 | contig 22869 bp, 12 predicted proteins | sample PopdelMetagenome_13_FD_206181 | JGI IMG/M metagenome (GOLD analysis project Ga0325411, IMG submission 206181) | Populus deltoides microbial communities from Bellville, Georgia, United States - Xylem-PdIQD-R4 | ecosystem: Host-associated > Plants > Phyllosphere > Stem > Wood/Secondary xylem... | reverse complement strand
CATGACCAGCGGTTGCGTTTAATATCTGTTTAGAATTATATTAGTGATTATGATTTAAAATATTTTTAGTTTAAGTCTTTGTATGTACCATCATCATCCACCGAAGTCTAAGTCTTCAATAACTCACTCATTATTCGTCCAAAGGGGATGCACAGTACGTCTCTGGCTCAAACTTGGAAAGGGTTAGAATGTACCTCATTCCGTTTACATATGAAAGAGATTGCTTTAAAAATATAATAGTGGGTGTTTTTAAAAATAATTTTTATGAAAACATATATTAAAATAATATTTTTTTTATTTTTTTAAAATTATTTTTAATATTAGAATATTAAAACAATTTAAAAATATAAAAAAATAATTTTAAATAAAAAAATATATTTCAAAATTTAGTCCTCGAGTCGATGTTAGATGCGCGCTAAAGCAACAACTATAATCAATCAGCAACCACAAGGAAATTACCTTGATCACACGCTGCTAAAGAAATGTCCTTGCTCCTTTTCCTATATATGTTACCCTTCATCTTTGATAATTATTGCTTCTATTAATTGCTAATAATTTGCAAGAAAGCATTCATATCCTTTCTCCCAAACAATATTGCCTCTACTAGCCTTCAGTCCTCATTACTTTACTCTTCAGCTAACCATTCTGATTGCTGCAATTTGATCTTTAAAGTCACCATGTTAATTCGTGGAATCCGAACAACTCAAACACCATATTGAGGTAACCTTTGCGACTGTTGCTACTGATTGCATGAATGCATGTAGTTTCTACTGATTGTTTTGAAAACATGATGTTTTTTGCTTGTAACTCTTCTTTGCTTCTTTGAAACTACGTGTAAATTCATGCACTGACTTGGAAATTAATAACCTTTTTTGTTCAATTCACTATTTAACGTCCAATTCCTTGTCATTTACAAAGGAATTTCCCTTGTTTTAATCTTTACAGGAATATTAATTGTATTGCATGACAGAAACATTAACACTAAGAAGATTGCCAAAGAAAATAATTGTTGCATTGGATCTTATGTCCTCATGTTCTTGCTGGTAACTGTTCTTTGCATCTTGGAAACTATATGTAAAATATTGAGAGACTGACTTGGTTGTTAATAACAAAAATTGATAACCGTGTTTGGGTAGGTGAAATAAAGTATCGCTTCATTGCTAATTAATTAATCGTGCCTTAATTTCTGCAGCTGCCATGACAGAGCATATTGAGCCAGATTCTTCTCAGGTATTTGCGTAGTTGAAATAAAGTATCGTCCCAGGAATAGGCTTTCAGTTCTGAGACGTCAAACAAAGGAAGCAGTACTAATCAGCTAAACTCTCTCCCCGATTGCTGCAATTACATAGCTTGTGGAATCCAACCAACCTTTGTTATATAGAGGTATAGCTACCTCTTCTTTGCTTCTTTCTTGTTTTAATTTCATGTCTTTACTCATAACAATAATTTGAAAGCTTTATGTTCAGATAGACATCATTGATGAGCTTTTTGAGTTAATTCCTTGCATGTCTTCTAGAACAAGATCATTCTATTTTAGAATGCCGACAGAAAAACGCAAACAATCCAAAGATGAAGAAAATGATTCATCCTCGCGAAAGAGAAGAAAAGCTGACCTCGGTAAGCTTTTTAAATGCTACTTTTTTATGCTCTCTGATTGTTAAACTTGAAGTATTAGGTGAAACTCAATGAATGAATGATTTTATTACCTTACTCTCTAATAGTAATTGCGTTGAAATTCCTACTGATCAGCACATTCATATATTTGTATTGTCTTTGATGATCACTTCACATGTATCCCTTACTAGTTATAATTGCAAGATAGCAGATACCTCCTGCAATCGCTGCATTCCTAATTAATTAATCGTGCCTTAATTTCTGCAGCTGCCATGACAGAGCCAGATTCTTCTCGATCTAGACCACAAGGGGCCTATGATGTCTTTTTGAGTTTTAGAGGAGAAGATACTCGCAAGACATTTACAGATCATCTATATACTGCCTTAGTCCAAGCAGGAATACACACTTTTCGAGATGATGATGAACTTCCTAGAGGAAAAGAAATCTCCCAACATCTCCTCGAGGCAATTCAAGAATCAAAGATATCTATAGTGGTCTTCTCAAAAGGATATGCTTCTTCTAGATGGTGTCTTGATGAACTTGTGGAGATTCTAAAGTGTAAATATAGGAAAACTGGTCAAATTGCTCTTCCTATATTCTACGACATCGATCCTTCAGATGTGAGAAAACAGACCGGCAGTTTTGCAGAAGCATTTCTTAAACATGAAGAACGTTCTAAAGAGAAGGTGAAGGAGTGGAGAGAAGCTCTTGAAGAGGCAGGAAATCTATCTGGTTGGAATCTCAAAGATATGGCAAATGGGTATGCCTTTTCTCTATAAGATTCACTTCCACACATTTATATATGGAGTCATTATACACTACATATTTTACAATGTGAAACAATAAAATACTTTTTGAACATACTTAATTGTCTCGCTATTAATGACTAATGACTTGCTTTTGTCCATGAACAGGCGTGAAGCAAAATTTATCCAAGAGATTATCAAGGATGTGCTGACTAAATTGGACCCCAAGTACTTACATGTTCCTAAGCACCTAGTAGGTATTGATCCGCTTGCTCACAATATTTTTCACTTCCTAAGTACTGCAACAGATGATGTACGCATTGTGGGCTTACATGGGATGCCAGGAATAGGAAAGACGACTATAGCAAAAGTTGTATTTAATCAACTCTGCTATGACTGTGGATATGGATTCGAGGGAATCTCTTTTCTTTTGAATGTCAAAGAAAAATCAGAACCTAATGATTTGGTTCTTCTACAACAACAACTACTTCATGATATTTTAAGACAAAATACTGAGAAGATCAATAGTGTTGATAGAGGAAAGGTTCTGATTAAAGAACGACTCTGGCGCAAAAGAGTTCTTGTTGTTGTTGATGATGTGGATCATCTGCAACAATTAAATGCTTTGATGGGAGAGCGAAGCTGGTTTGGTCCCGGAAGCAGGGTGATAATTACAACTAGAGATGAACGCTTACTTCTTCCAGCTGATCAAAGATACCAGGTTCAAGAATTGGACCCATATGAGTCCCTTCAGCTATTCTGTCAGCATGCGTTTGGGGACGCCAAGCCAGCAAAAGATTATGTTGAGCTTTCTAATGATGTAGTTGAATACTGTGGAGGACTTCCTTTAGCTCTTGAGGTTTTAGGTTCTTGTTTGATTGGGAAAAAGCAAGCTAGATGGGAATCTGTAATTGACAGATTGAGAAGAATTCCAGAGCATGCTATTCAAGAAAGGCTTAGAATAAGTTTTGACTCACTGAAAGGCCCTAATCTAAAGAATACATTTCTTGATATTGCATGCTTCTTTATTGGTGGACAGAAAGAATACGTAGCAGAAGTGCTAGAAGGACGTTATGGTTGCAATCCAGAAGATGATTTCGGAACTCTCATTGAAAGGTCTCTGATTAAAGTTGATGATTCTGGAACGATAAGCATGCATGATCTATTACGAGAGATGGGAAGGGGGATCGTTAAGGATGAGTCACCTGAAAATCCTGCACAAAGGAGCAGAATTTGGTGTCAAGAGGATGCGTGGAAAGTACTCAAGATGCAGATGGTAAGAACTCAATGCATACAGAAAAGCACATTCATTTGTATCTTTCTTGTCAAACTTATTACAAACAATCATTTGAAAGTTCTATTGATTTTTTCTTTTTGCTTTCTTAGGGAACAGAAGTTGTACAGGGCCTTGCACTGGATGTGAGAAGATCAGAAGAGAAATCACTAAGCACAGGATCATTTGCAAAAATGAAAAACTTAAAATTACTGCAAATCAATGGAGTAGATCTCACCGGATCTTTCAAACGGCTTTTTAAAGTGTTGACTTGGATTTGTTGGCTTGAATGTCCTTTGGAATTTTTGCCATTTGATCTTACACCGGACTGCGTAGTTGTTATTGATATGAAGTACAGTAACATCAAAGAACTATGGAAGGAAAAAAAGGTGTGAAACATACCAAAATACCCAAAAAGTTGTTTATTATGTAATTTATATTTACAAGTTACAACTTTTGATGATTACTTGTTAATGATTTTCCTCACTGCTCTGACAGATTCTTAACAATCTAAAGATCCTTGATCTTAGTTATTCAAAGAATCTTGTTAAAACAGCAAACTTGTACAGTTCAAATCTAGAGAAACTACTGCTTGAAGGTTGCTCAAGTTTAGTTGAGGTACATCAATCTATTGGACATTCAAAGTCTCTTGTATGTTTGAACATTTCGGGGTGTTCACAACTTAAGGAGCTGCCGGAGTGCATGGGTGATATTGAGTCCTTCACTGAGCTTCTAGCAGATGGAATTAACAACGAGCAATTTCTCTCTTCAGTTGGACATTTAAGGTGTGTGAGGAAGTTGTCATTGCGCGGACACTGGAGGTGTAACTTACCATATCGGCCTTCACCAAATTCTTCTTGGATTTCAGCTTTTCTGCTAGCTCCAACTTCCACTATTTGGAGAGTATTGGGAAAGCTAAAACTTGTTAATTATGGTTTGTCTGAACGTGCAACTAATGCTGTTGATTTTGGAGGTTTGTCCTCTCTCGAAGAGTTGGATCTATCAAGAAACAAGTTCTTCGGTCTGCCTTCTGGCATCGGCATCCTTTCTAAGCTGCGGCTTTTGAGGATTGCGCTTTGCAGCAATCTTGTATCAATCCCAGAGCTTCCCTCAAATTTAGAACATTTGGATGCATATGGTTGCGTATCAATGCAATGGGTAAGACTACCAATCCAAGCAAAAAAATATCTAAATCTGGATATGTTTTGTTGTTCGGATTTAGTAGAGATTGAAGGCATGGAAGGTCTAAGTAATCATGGCTGGATTATTCGCTCTGTTTTCGACCACAAGTCATCAAATAATTGTAAGAGAAGTCTTGTTGAGGTACTATTTCTGTCTCTCTTGCACACAAATAAGCACACAATTGACACATACTATATATTCATTAATTAATGTCTAATATTCAGCATTCCTTGAAATCAATATATATCTATATATATACAGGCATTGTGCTACGGTGGTTATGGGTATCAAATTCTCTTCAATCGATGTTATGCGTTCGGCCACAGAGACAAGTTCACTATGATTCCAAATTGGTTCAGCTACCGAGGAAAAGGAAGTTCATTATCATTTCATGTACCTCCAGTTTTCCAAGGCTTGGTCGTTGGGGTTGTCTGTCAAGGCTTGATAGGTCTTTTTGGTGCCGCCAAATTGTGTATAAAAAATAAAAGCAACGGTATTCAATTGTTTGAAGCTTACGTATGCGATTCGGTCGCTCACAATTTGATGACATACATAAGTACAAGTGAGATGGCAATGGAAGAATATTGTGAAGATGAGGAATTGGAACTGTGCGTGGGACTTTATACGGGAGAAGACGCTGAAGTGTTTGAATGTGGGATCCATGTGATAGTTGAAAAGACAGATTCATTTGAAGGGTCAGAGTGGGATCATGAGTCTAAAGTTGGAAGAGATGGAGGAATAACTGCACCACCACATCTGTCTCACTATCCGCTGTACAATTTCATTGAGATTGACGGCAAGCAAGGTCTGAGTAATTTATCAAAAAATACTAAGGACTGGCTTCTTCAGGTACTATTTCTGTCTCTCTTGCACACAAATAAACACACAATTATATATATATATATATATATATATATATATATTAATCAGTGTCTAAAATCTCAGCATTCCTTGAATTCAATATTTATGCAGAGAATCTTCGATTATCGTCATGACAGAGCCTTCGATTATTCTATGATTCCAAATTGGTTCTGCTACCGTGGAGAAGGATGTTCATTATCATTTCGTATACCTCCAGTTTTCCAAGGCTTGGCCATTTGGGCTGTCTGTTCAGGTGGTGGGTGTCAAGAATACGAGGCTATTATAAAAAATAAAAGAAACGGTATTCCATTGTTCGAAGCTACACATGCAAGACCCTATTTCCGTGGTAGGTGGGTAATAGTCATAAGCAAACCTGAGATAGCAATGGAAAAATACTGTGGAGATGATGAATTGGAACTACATGTGATATTGAGGTCCGAAAACAGTGAAGTGGTACGATGTGGGATCCATGTGATAGAGACATTTCCATTTGGACCGAGCAACTACGATCAAATTCCAGCGTTGGATCCTGACATTTGCAACCAAGAGTCTTTTGAAGGTTCAGAGGGGGATCATGACATTGATTACTACGGGACTTCATTTGAAGGCTCAGGGTCGTCGGATCATCATGAGATTGACAACCAAGAGTCCGAAGTTGAAAAAGGTAGAACGATACCTTCACCACCATATCATCTGCTTCATCATCCCCGTCATGGTTCAATGAGATTTTCTACAAGGCAGCAGTGGAAAGCTTTTTTGATTCGTGCGTTCAGCCTATGGAAAAGCATTGACATGCAAAAGTTCTCACCTCGTGATCTCGATTAGGCGAAGGATTGGTTTAAGAAAACTCCCCACTTTATGCCCACTTAGCTATGATATTATCATCTTGTTGTGTATGATCACTAAATAAATATAGTATTTTTTTAGGTAGCAAAATTATTGGACTAATGGGCTGCGTGGTTGTATTAGATATTGTTTGTTGCACAACATCAATCTTAACAAGTGAATTAATAAAATATTGTAGGCTTTATATATATAAATTAAAATGAATAATAAATCAATCAATTTAAATTAAATTGAGCCTTTTTTTAATTTAAAATCTTGTTTCTTGTCGCATCATGTCTTAGACAAGTTATAAGATTTTTTATAAATAAATTATAATGTTATAAACTTGTTTAAAAGACTAATATTTAGGCATAAACACATAATAGATTAGACTTCAGAATATTATTCGTTACTCTTGTCCATAAAAATATTTTTATGGAATAAGAATTTTGAAAGTATTGTTCTATAATAGATAAATTTTTATTTGTTAGGAAGAGTTAAAGGAAGACTATATTTTTTTCATCACTACACTATTGATTAAAGAAAGAATCTAAGAGAGTAGATGGAGAAAAGCACAAATTTCAAAAACTCATGCATGTTTGGAAATCACTAAATTAAATTGAATTAGAAATTTTTAATAATATCTCATATTTAAAATATTTTTAGTGTTAAGAATTAAAATTTACATAGAATTCAATCTTTAAAAATTATAACAAAGTAAATTAGATATTAATCCCTCTAATTTACAATTTGAAATAGAAAAAAAATTTAATGTTAAAACTATTTTTTTTCAAAATACCTATATCTTTTTTTAGAAAACTTTGAAGAAATGAGATGAAGGTAATGAGAGTAATATAAAAAATAAAATGAATTGAATTCTATTTATTTCAAACATCTAAATTTAATTTATTTATAAACACGTTTTTATGCAAAATCATTTCCAGATACTTGGGATAGAGATGATAGTAATCCGAAACTAGGAATCCTTCTATGCGAACACGTTTCAGAACGATGTTGATCAGGTTGTAATGTTTTATATGCCATCAGGGTTATCAAATTTGTTGTACTGTGAAGTATCAATGCCCTCTGGAAAGTATCTGCAATGAACAGAGGCATTAATTAGCACTTCACATAAGAAGGCCTTAAACACAGATAAAGAAGGAGACTTAGGACCTACAGCAAGCATGGGGTGCTTGCCGTTCTGCTTTCCGCAGTACTGCATTCCGCAGCAATCCTCATGCATCAACGAGTGACAAGTCGAAGTCTAAGAAGAAGTCTGAATACAGGGTATAGCATGGCAGAACTTTTAATTTGATTGATTGTTGGATGCTTCCTTACCTACAAGGATGGGAACATACCCAAATTTGGTCTTGTTTTGGAAATTTTTGTATTTACCTAGTATTTTTGGAGCTCTTTTTTTATTTTGTTCCTTTTCCTTTAATCCTGAGGTCGGTTTAAAGTACTGTTTAAACCGTTTGTAGCTTATTTTCAGAGTAGATTATTATTATCACATTTAAAATTTATCAAATCAGAGTTTGGGTCTATGATTGCTGCTGGAATTTAAGTTGATGGTTTCTTTTGAATAGTTGCATTTAATTTATTCTAAAGAATATGATAATAGATCAGAGCCAAAATTGTTTAGAATTTGTTTCCTTTATTTTTCAGAGTGATGTATTGTGAGTCAAAATTCGTATAAATCGTCACAGCCAAATAAACCATTCATTACTTTGCACACCAGATTTTCTAATTTCAATGTTAGTTCTATAAAGAAGGTGAAAAAAGCCTGGCTGTTGTTCCACTGGATATATGAACAAAAGTAGAAAAATCTCAGGACCTACGAACATGGAAGAGGACTGGTCCTGGCATTCACTACTCTGCACAACAACTGTTGCTATTACTACTTGCTTCAAATATCCAAACCCATCTGTGGTTTTCTTCTTTATTTGCGTGCATTTGTTTTGTGTAATTGTGGTCTGTGATCTTATAGCTTGTCCTCTGTTGTCACAGACCTGCAATATCACTTTGGGTTCTGCTGTTAGATACAATAATATTATTATTACAAACCAAAGTCTTGAACACAGCCACAACCACCATCAGAGATAGAAGGAAGAAAATAATAAGGAATAAACTATGTTTAGTTTGAATTTCTCAATTGTTGATAAAAGTTTGATTCAATCTCCTTCTTCCTTCTCTTGCACCTAACGTACGTTGTCAATTATGAAAAAACCTTTCCAAGCAGCTCTGGTCATTTTCTCTTCTTTGGTCTCGTTCTCTCTCTCTCTTCTTTTTTTTTTTCCTCCTTTTGTTTTGTCTAAAATCTTTTCTTATTTGTTTTCCTGATTTTCTTCCTAAAATTAGCAAATTCTAAGCTCTGACTTCTAGCCTTATTTTCTCAATCAGATTGACTTATATATTTTGAGAAAATCATAAACATCGAAGTTATAAATCTCCTTCTTAGATTTCTCCGTCCACCAAGATAAATTAATTTGAATTTCTCTTTAAAAAGATATTCTTTTATTTATCGAGATACATTTATAAAATTTCTAGTAAGAAAATCTCTCTTTCTTATAATAAAAAATTTCACTTTTCTCCTTTTTGTTTTTTTTAAACGTGTATATAAGTCAACCACACTTCTTCAAGGTTGGTTTTCTCATTTAATTATTTTTTAAATAGGCTTTCTCAATACCATGAATCTAAATCCAATTTGGGTAATGTTTAGCTTGAATTCAAGAATTGAATATTGATTTTTCACTCCAAAACCCATATTTTTATGAATTTATTTCTTCATATATATATATATATATATATATATATATATATATATATATATATATAGAGAGAGAGAGAGAGAGAGAGAGAGAGAGAAGATATGAAAAAATTAAAAGTAAGACTATGGTAAAAATATAAAAATTAAGCATATTGCCTTGTGCTACTCCATCTTTGGTTCCATTTTCAGCGTCTCACACTACTAGAATTTTTATATTTATTGACATAATTTTTTGTCAGTATTTATACTATTATTTTATTGACAATGAATTTATCAACGAGATTATGGACAAAAATGCTCCATCGCTAAAACTCTTGGTAATTTTTTTTATCTATCGATAATAAAAAAAATATTTATTAGCAAAGGATTTACTGATAGGAAAAGTGCGCCAAAAAATTATTCATCTCATTCCGTCGGTATTTCTCTCGGGAAACTTGTCATATAACCGATATAAATATCATATGCAATTCCATCAGTTATTAAACAGTAGCACAATGATATTTACAATACTTCTTTTCCAACTCTCTAAAATACACTAACGAACTTAATCAGTCGGTAATTATTTAAAAATATTTTTAAAAAAATCAATTTAACAGTACTAGAAAATAATTAAATTAATATAAATCAACACTCCATAATACTCAGGAACTGAGTTGCTTGGAAAAAAGAAGAAGAAAATCAACTCAAACAAATTTGTAACAAATATTAAATAACATAAAAAAATAAACAACAACAACAAATAAATAAATCAACAAAAAATAATTTCCACCTAACCTAGAAAATCTATTTCAGAACCCATAATCTAACAACAAATAAAATAATTTAATTAAAATTAAACAATAAAATTGATCTCATATAAAAAAAAATCCTACAACAACATTCATACAATTATTAAGAACAACAAAAATTAAAAAATATAATGCAAAAAAAAACACAAAAAAAATCTTACCTTAATGTAGTTGCGAGTGATGCTGGGAAGATAAAAGAAAAAAACAAATTCATAAAGTATGTTAATTAAAAAAAAACTAAGAAGAGAAATTAAGAAAATAGGAGAAGACATATCTGAGCGTGGAGGAGAAGTAAAGGAGTTGAGGAGAGAAGAGAAGAGAGAAAAAAAAAGAATGTTCGTGTTTTTTACATAAAGGGAAGAGAGAAGAAGAAGAAGAGGCGTGTCTGTTATGAAATAAGAGATTCTAGTTTTTTTTATTATGGCATTTTCCAAATGATTTTACTGATAGATAATTAAATATTAATATTTATAAACATTTCATCGGTGATTCTATCTGTAATATCTAATTTAAATTTTTAATTTAATCAAAAAATTTTAGAAATCCCCCAAATATCACCATTGACTTTTCAATTCGTCGATGATTCTGTCTTTAATATTTAATTTAAATTTTTACTTTAATCAAAAAATTTCAAAAACCCTCCAAATTTCTTCAATGACTTTTCAATCCGTTAGTGATTTCGTCTATAAAGAACAATAATTAACAGCGCAATTGAAAAGTGAATAGTTCCAAAGCTCTCTGAAAAATAACAAAGAACTTAATCCGTCAGTGATACCTTTGTAATTGACATGATGAACAATACTAAGAAGAAGTGAATAGTTTACCAACAAGTTTACAAATGAATTTTACCGATGGTATTAATACCATCGGTAATTCTGTTGGTATAAATGACATGTCATTGTATTTTTTGGTTTTGTTTTAATTTCTTCTTTTCTCATTGTAATTCTCTTGGTATATACAGATGTAATATTTATGTCAGTAAAATTCACTATAATTTACTAACGAAAATATGTCATTAGTATTTTCATTTGTATTTGTTAATTTACTGATAATGTAAATCTAATTTCCATTCTCCAACTTTAACACTATCACGCATTATCTCCTATCATCCATCAACCTCTAAGACTCTACCCATTACTTCTAGTATCAAGATTATCAAGGATTAGTCGAGGTGCGCGCAAGCTGGCCCGGACACCCATGTTAAACTAAAAAAAAAATATTATCAAGGATAATATCTCTTCCTATTCATCTTTTCCACTGAATCTCTAACCATATCCTTTTATTTGTACTCACTTTATGGCTCTTTGTCCACATTAGCCTCAAAACTAACTTGTCCTGTATCTTTTGTTTATCCAAGGTTGCTTCACCATCTTTATCCAAACCTATTTGTTACACTGAGGCTAAACAACATCCTAAATGGAATTTAATAATGGCTGCGAAAATCAATTCAGTAATGACACTTGGCCTATAGTTCTTTTTTATATCTTTATGAATGTTGCTAACTGTAACGAGGTGTATATGATTAAATAGAAAACCAAGATTAAATAGAAAACTAATAGGTCCATTTAATATTATAAAACCTGGTTGGTAGCTATGAAGTATCATTAACAAGAGGATATTGACTTTGACAATACCCGTAGTCTAATTATCAAATCAATTACAATTTAGATAGTTTTATCTATTACTATTTTCCAATACTGGTTTATTTGTTAGTTGGATGTTTATATACAACACCCTCTGAGTTTTGTTGATCTTCACCTTCCTTCTTATGTATGTAAACTTCACAAGTCTTTCTATGGAATTAAATAGGCACCACTTGCAGAGTTTGATAAGCTTTGCCATTTTTTTAGGTCTTAGTTTTTATGGGTGTCAAATTGACACTTTCCTTTTAATATACTAATAATCAATTATTTGCATCTATATTTTGGTTTTTATTGATGATATCGTTATCACAAATAATAATCTTCTTTTATAGACTCAATTGATTGCTTGTTTGATTTATTTTCTTGGTATTGAGGTATAACATCTCATAAGTTAATTTTCTCGTAGTCTTGCTATGCCTCTAACATTGTGCACCAGGCTAGCATGTCCCAATATCAACCAATATCTACATCGATAACTGTTGATTCTCGTCTTTTTGCCATCTTTAACAATGGTTCTACTTATTCTGACCTTACTTTATATCATCAAGTGTGTCACACCCGGATACCACGGCGACCTGTTAAAGAATTATCTCTCGATCGAAAAAAAAACAGATATTTGAGATCTTGTTATTTTAAGGGAAAAGGTCTTGTTCAAGAAGTTGCCACCTAGTATTATGGTCACTAGGAACCCTAACTGGTCAACAGAGATTCTACGGTACGGGACTGATTACGCGAAAGGGAAGATATTATCACCCCGTAAGCGTCATACCTGAGGCAAGCTGCATTGCTGGTTTTGTCTTAAAATTGCTAAGAGTTTGTTGTATTACGCTTTTCATGGTCCACCTAGGATATTCCTGACTTTGGCGTCAGTGAATAATCAACTACAAATACTTCCAACTCTGGCGTTGATAAATATTGCACAACCCAAAAAGTGCAGTATTCCTGACTTTGATGCCAGTGAATAAATCCGCAAAATTCTGTATTAAAAGAAACATAAACTATTTTTTTCTTTTTTTATCATTTTTTTGTTTATTTATGTAGCCCGGTCTCAAAACTAAAAAAAAAAGGTCGGGTCACTTGTCCAAACCAGTGACTCGGGTGGCCACTGTTGCATGCATGCGTGAACAACTTACACATGCATGAACAACTCACGCATGCATGCTACAGTAGTAACGTAATTAATTTGGCAAAACAGGGGAAGAAAGACTTACCTAGCGAGGCAGCGACTGAAGGCGTTGGTGGAGTAAAACTGGCCGACTGCTTTCTCTTCCTCTTTTGTTTCTTCTTGTTCTCCAATGATATTCCCTCCTCTCTGTTTGTCCTGTGCTTCCTCATTTTTATGAATATGTTTCTGTAACAATACAAGACGAGTCTGGTGCAGCTGCAGCGTGTGGGTGAAGACGATGGTGACGATCGAGCAACCGCTAACGGTTGAAAATCCCACTTGTTGTTCTCTGTGGTGTGGTCGTTCTGGAGTTGCAAGTCGCTGCTGCCAGAGGGAAGCTTGCGGTGCTGGGCCTGTTGAAGACGCTGCGCTAGTGAGGACAAAAACGACAAGGTAAATGGTTGTCGCGGTTGAGGATGGCGGCTTCCAGTGTTGCTGAGATCAGTGTAGCTGCTTCAATGGAGGACCGCTAGATGTTTCCGGTGTGGAAGAGCTGTTGGGGCTGGTGTAGCTGCGGAGTGAAGGCGAAGACCATGAAGATGGTGATAGAGGGCTGCCCGACTATTACTATTTTCCCCTCTGTTTCTGTTTTTTAGTGTCTTCCCTAGTATTTCTTTCCTGTGCTGTTGCTTTGTGCTATTATTGGGAAACGAAGGCGAAGACAATGGTGATGGTTGGGGATGTTTGTTCGGCTGAGAGGGGAGGCCAAGGCTGGTGTGGTGGCGATTTTGGTCTCAAGCCAGAGAGGAAAAGAAAAGCCACGGAGGGCTTGCTCCAGCTGCTTTTTGGTGATTGGGGAAAAAGAGGAGGAAGGAAGCTGAGGGGAGGGGGCAGCGGCGGCTAGTCTAGGATTCGGTCGCGCCCTTTTTTTTTTGTAAATGTCTTTTTTTTATTTATCTTTTTTGTAGGGTTTTTGGTAATGGCCTTCTCCTGTGGTTTTTTCTTTTTGCTTTCTCTCTTCCCTTTCTGCATACACTGAGATCTGTATTTATAGTGCAAAAGTTCCTTCGCGTGTGAGAAATCAAGTTTCAATCAAACTCATTCTCTTATTTGAAGTTTGAATTTGATTAAGAATTAAATTTGAAAGTAGATAACTATCATTATCTTAAAGACAAGGATTATCTTGAACATAGAGATTATCTTGAAGATAAAGATAGAATGACAAAAGCACATTGTAGTCCCTAGTTTTCACGCAAGTTGACAAATCACACTTTTCATCGAAATAAATCTCTGATCTTTTAATTTTATATTTTAAACCCTATAAAATTAAATTAAAAGCCAATGGGCCAAAATTGGGTTACAACAAAATGGTTGGAGTTTTTTTTACATGGCTACATATTTCTTTTATTGTTAATAAGGTTTTTATGTTCATGCATGTTGTCATACCCGAATATCACGACGACCAATTAAAAGTTTTCATGAAAAAAGAACAGATATCTGACATCTTGTTCTTTGAAGGGAAATGTCTAGTTCAAGGAGTTACCACCTAGTATTATGGTCACTAGAAACCTTAACTAGTTAACAGAGATTCTTATGGTACGGGACTGTTTCGCAAAAAAGAAGATGTTATCACCCCTTACGTGTTATTTCTAAGACAAACTACATTACTGGTTTTGTCTAAAATCACTAAGAGTTTGTTCTTTCCTTTTTTTTTATTATTCTTATCATGTTCCTGACTTTGGCGTCAATGAATATTTTCAAATATGGTGTTGGTAAATATTGCTCAAAATCTAAAAAAAAATACGATATTCCCAACTCTGGCGTCAATGAATAAATTTGCAAAATTTTGATTTTTTTTATGAAAGAGAAATAAATTTTCTATGCTTTTTTTTTGTTTATCCCTTTTTATTATTTACTATTTTTAGACAAGTCTAAAAAAATATATTGCATGACATATTTGTATTTAACAGTCATGATCCACAAATTGAGCATATAACATGAAAAAACAAAACGCAATGAAAAAAGTAAATAAAAAAATAATGTGCGAGGGGTACAAAAATAAATCCATGAAGGCCCCAAATATTCTGAGAATCTTTTGATATAAAAAGGGGAGGGGTATAAAAAATATGCTCAAGGCATAAAAAAAACAGTCTGTACCTGAGGTCCAGACCCGGCCCATTCCTCTTTTCTTACACTGGGGTGGTCCAGCCCAGCAGTTAATGGTTCAGACGTCTGCAAGCGTGCGTGGGTTCGCACGCTTGCTACAGTGTCTGCGTAATTAAATTACCAAATGAGGGAAAAAATAGAGACTTACATGCGTTCGGTGCTGGCGAGAGATGTTGCTGACTTTTGGCTGGGATTCTAGAATTTCCACTACTCTTCTTCTGCCTTCTCCTCCTCCTCTTTTCTTTTCTGCTCTTTTGGTTTGTGTTTTTTTTAGTCAAGTTGATTTGCTCTCTTTTTCTCTCCCCTGTTATTCGTTCCCCTGTTTTCTCCTCCCCCTTTTTTCTTCTTTTTTCTTTCTTTCTCCTCCCTCTCTTTTGTTTTCGTCATCTATGCCTCTACCTTTTATAGGCATTCTGTCCTGCTGCCTATCTTCCATGATAGTGATAAGGCCTGGGATTTTGTGTTTTGGCCGGATTGGGACACCAACAGTCCTGCCATCGCTGGACTGTTGGTGGTGGTTTCCTCCACGCCTCAATGGCTTGTTATGGCGGCAGGACACGAAAACGAACTGAGAAGCTGGTGATGGAAGTCGTGGGCATTGCAATGTGTCTGGTGGTGTGAGTTGCCTGTCTGGGTGGCATTCTGTATTTCCTTCTCAGGTGGTCTCCTCTGTTCCAAGGGGAAGAAGACGAAGAATGGAACAAAACGGCGCCGTTTCTGACTGGGGCGGCCCTTTTGCAATTTAGTCATTTTACGTTTTGACATCTTCTAATCAGGCCCCTGGGAACATTGTAATCAGACCCCTGGATGTTTGTGCCTTTTACAACACAGTCCTTGTCTTCCAGTTTAATCAATTTAATCCTTAATTGATTCCAAACTTTAATATTTCTACAATTAAGCCACTTCTTTCATTAATTAAACTAATTCTAAGCTCAATTAAGTCCTCAAACTTATCAATTCATTAATTAAACCCATGTTTTCCATGATAGGAAAACTAGAACTCCAGGGAGCAAATTGAAGTTTTCCATGTCAAAATCTAAACCATGTTTATTTTGTTTTTCTTTGTTAAAGTCGGCACCCCTTATTTTAATTTTAATTTTTAACTATAATTTGAGACCGAATCCACCAAATAATCTTTTAATTCATGCTGAAATATTCATAATGCAAATTGAAAGGATTGTAAGGAAAAAAACCATGCTAATATAACAAAAAAAAATGATGAAATTAAAAAGAATAAATGTTCAATAATTATATATATAAAAAAACACCATGGCTCTTTTAATTATTTCTATAATTTTCTTTTTAAAAAAGAAAACAAAAAACATTCTTTAAGCGAAGATTTAATAGGCTGACGCCTGGTCAAAGTCTTCTTTGGATAAAAAGAACCCCGCTTTAATATCACTGACGCACTGTAGAAGGTCACCAATAAATGGTTAGAGCTTTGGATAAAAACACAAACAGAAACACAAACACAAGAGTGAAATTGAATAATCAAAGTTTACAACTTACAGGTCAAAGTCTTGTTTAGAATTTCCACGAAGGTCACACCAATAAATGGTTAGAGAAGAGATATGCAAGTTCTCCGTGGAAATTTATACGAATAAAATTAATAACATGTTTTAAATAACGTTAAAGATAAAAAAAAAAAATGTTTTTTTTAAATAATAAATATATTTTATATAAATAAAATTAATAACAAGTATTACCCTCAAACCAAAAGGCAGGGCTGAGAGATGGAAGCAGCCAAATACATGTGGGGATGGAGTGGTAGGGCCAGGGTCTTCGACATACCCAACAACGCGGTTTTGTAATCAATGGTGCTAGACACGCAATGTGAGTATGCCATCTCCTTTGAAAAAGTAAAGTCTTCTTTGGAAAAAATGCTAGAGAAATCTCCTTCCTCTTTTTCCTGTACATTTTACCTTCTTCCTTTAACAATTATTGCATTGCTAATAATTTCCAACAGAACATGTTCTCTCTCTGGCATAACTTTTTGAAAGCTGTTGAAAGAACAAGTGGCTCTAAAAAGAGTTTTTCAAACAGGTGTTTTACACTATCACCTTATGATTTATGAGTCCGGTGGGTAAGAGATCATCCCGAGGCGAGACCCTGGAAAAAGGATTTATACTGAAGATTCAAGGAGGTTCATGATTAGTAGATATGGGAAGCTCGAGCACGCAAAGTGGTTGAGCTTCTTGAGCGAAGTTCAGTGATAATACAGCCATCGTCCATCCACCGAAGTCTAAGTCTTTAGCCCTTCGTCTGTTCCCATGTAAACTGCCGATCAAGAAGTTGAATACAAGCTATGTTCGGGAATATGTTTTTAAAAATTTTAATTTTTTTAAAAAATTAATAATTTTTTATTGTTTTTATATGGTTTTCAAATGCTAAAGTTAAAAATAATTTTTTTTTAAAAATAATATCTTCTTAATTTATTACTAAGTAAAAAATACTTTAAATTGTAACCGTCACTGCAATCCCGAACAAGCTCTCAAAGTATTAGTGGTTGTGTTTAACGCCCGTATAAAAATGACTAGCACCTGTTTGAGATTACGTTAGCGATTGCGGTTCAAAATGTTTTTAATTTAGAAATATATTAAAATAATATTTTTTTATTTTTTTAAAAATTAAATTTGATATTAGAATATCAAAATAATTTGAAAATATAAAAAAATTATTTTTAACAAAAAAAAAATTTAAAAATTTTTAAAAGCATGGTTCACGTTACATCAAAGAAAAAAAAAAGATAGAAAACACCAATCAACAACTTGATTACAAGCGCAGTGAGAGAAACACTGTTATTTTACAAAAACAAAAAAAACATAAATTCCAAACAAAACAATAGGGGAAAAAAATTACCTTTCAAAAATAATGTGTTTTGTGACATATCCTAGTGTTCATACCCGCATTGACTGACAGGAAGAAGTCTTTAATAACTCGCAAAAGAGGCTTCTACGACTCATTATTCATCCTAAGGGGATGCACAGTACATCTCTGGCTCCAACTTGGAAAGGGTTAAACGAAATTTTTTTTGAAAAAGAGTTGGTGTTCATACGCGCATTGACTGACAGGAAGAAGTCTTTAATAACTCACAAAAGAGGCTTCTACGACTCATTATTCATCCTAAGGGGATGCACAGTACATCTCTGGCTCAACTTGGAAAGGGTTAAACGAAATTTTTTTTGAAAAAGAGTTGGTGTTCATACGCGCATTGACTGACAGGAAGAAGTCTTTAATAACTCACAAAATAGGCTTCTACCACTCATTATTCGTCCTCAGGGGATCCACTGTACGTCTCCGGCTTTAACGTGGAAAAACAAAATCAATCCACCTTTATATCAATGTTTCCTTTAAAGTACTATAAAAATAAAATGCTGTCCTTTCACTTTCATTAAAATACTAGATAACTTGATAGTTAAGTTTTGTGAAGTTTTTAAATAATATTTTTTTGTTATTTTTTAAAAATTATTTTAACATCAGTAAAAATAATTTTAAAATATATATAAAAAATAATTTTAAATAAAAAATATATATTTCAAAATTTAGTCCTCGTGGCAATGTTAGATGCTAAAGCAACAACTATAATCAATCAGCAACAACCGGGAAATTACCTTGATCACACGCTGCTAAAGAAATTTCCAAGCTCCTTTTCCTATATATGTTACCCTTCATTTTGGATAATTATTGCTTATATTGCTAATAATTTGCAAGAAAGCATTTATATTCTTTCTCCGAAACAATATTGCCTCTACTAGCCTTCAGTACTCCTCAATACTTTACTCTTCAGCTAACCCTTCTGATTGCTGCAATTTGATCTTTAAAGTCGCCAGGTTGGTGGAATCCGATCAACTCAAACACCATATTGAGGTAACCTTTGCGATTGTTGCTACTGATTGCATGCATGCATTAAGTTGCTACTGATTGTTTTGAAAACATAATGTTTTTTTGCTTGTTACTCTTCTTTGCTTCTTTGAAACTACATGTAAATTCATGGACTGACTTGGAAATTAATAACCTTTTTTGTTCAACTCAATATTTATCGTCCAATTCCTTGTCATTTACAAAGGAATTTCCCTTGTTTTAGTCTTTACGGCAACATTAACTGTTGCATGACAGCAACATTAACACTAAGAAGATTGCCAAAGAAAATAATTGTTGCATTGGATTTTATGTCGTCATATTCTTGCTGGTAACTCTTCTTTGCTTCTTGGAAACTATATGTCAATTGGAGACTGACTTGGGAGTTAATAACAAAAATTAATAACCGTGTTTGGGTAGTTGGAATAAAGTATCGTCCCAGGAATAGCCGTTCAGTTCTGAGACGTCAAACAAAGGCAGCTAGCTGGAAGCAGTATTCATTAATCAGCTAACCTCTCTCCCAGATTGCTGCAATTTCATAGCTTGTGGAATCCAACCAACCCTTTGTTATATAGAGGTATAGCTTATACCTCTTCTTTGCTTCGTTCTTGTTTTAATTTCATGTCTTTACTCATAACAGTAATTTGAAAGCTTTATGTTCAGATAGACATCATTGATGAGTTTATTGATGAAAATTTTCTATTTAGCTCAAAAAATATCATTGTGTTGAGCAACAATCTTTTTTTTTAGATCTATGCAGTTAAGAAAATTACTCGTCCTCGCGAAAGAGAAGTAAGCTTAAAGCTTCAACTCTCTAATAGTAATTGCGTTGAAATTCTCTAAAATATCATTGTCTTTGATGATCACTTCACATGTATCCCTTACTAGTTATAATTGCAAGATAGCAGATACCTCCTGCAATCGCTGCATTCCTAATTAATTAATCGTGCCTTAATTTCTGCAGCTGCCATGACAGAGCCAGATTCTTCTCGATCTAGACCACAAGGGGCCTATGATGTCTTTTTGAGTTTCAGAGGAGAAGATACTAGCAAGACATTTACTGATCATCTACATACTGCCTTAGTCCAAGCAGGAATCCACACTTTTCAAGATGACGATGAACTTCCTAGAGGAGAAGAAATCTCCGATCATCTCCTCAAGGCAATTCGAGAATCAAAGATATCTACAGTGGTCTTCTCAAAAGGATATGCTTCTTCTAGATGGTGTCTCAATGAACTTGTGGAGATTCTCAAGTGCAGAAAGAGAAAAACTGGTCAGATTGCTCTTCCTATATTCTATGACATTGATCCTTCAGATGTGAGAAAACAGACTGGCAGTTTTGCTGAAGCATTTGTTAAACATGAAGAACGTTCTAAAGAGAAGGTGAAGGAGTGGAGAGAAGCTCTTGAGGAGGCAGGAAATCTATCTGGATGGAATCTCAAAGATATGGCAAATGGGTATGCCTTTTCTCTATAAGATTCACTTCCACACATTTATATATGGAGTCATTATACACTACATATTTTACAATGTGAAACAATAAAATACTTTATGAACATACTTAATTGTCTCGTTATTGACTTGCTTTTGTCTATGAACAGGCATGAAGCAAAATTTATCCAAGAGATTATCAAGGATGTGTTGACTAAATTGGACCCCAAGTACTTACATGTTCCTAAGCACCTAGTAGGTATTGATCCGCTTGCTCACAATATTTTTCACTTCCTAAGCACTGCAACAGATGATGTACGCATTGTGGGCATACATGGGATGCCAGGAATAGGAAAGACGACTATAGCAAAAGTTGTATTTAATCAACTCTGCTATGACTGTGGATATGGATTCGAGGGAAGCTCATTTCTTTTGAATGTCAAAGAATCAGAATCTAAGGATATGGTTCTTCTACAGCAACAACTTCTTCATGATATTTTAAGACAAAATACTGAGAAGATCAATAATGTTGATAGAGGAAAGGTTCTGATTAAAGAACGAGTCTGCCGCAAAAGAGTTCTTGTCGTTGTTGATGACGTGGATCATCTGGACCAATTAAATGCTTTGATTGGAGAGCGAAGCTGGTTTGGTCGCGGAAGCAGGGTAATAATTACAACTAGAGATGAACGCTTACTTCTTGAAGTTGATCAAAGATACCAGGTTCAAGAACTGAACCCAGATGAGTCCCTTCAGCTTTTCTGTAGGCATGCTTTTAGGGACACCAAGCCAGCAAAAGATTATGTTAAGCTTTCGAATGATGTAGTTGAATACTGTGGAGGGCTTCCTTTAGCTCTTGAGGTTTTAGGTTCTTCTTTGTTTGGGAAAAACCAAGCTAGATGGGAATCTGTAATTGACAGATTGAGAAAATTTCCAAACTGTGAAATTCAGAAAAAACTTAGAATAAGTTTAGACACACTGGATGAACCTACACTAAAGAATCCAGAAGATGATTTCGGAACTCTCATTGAACGGTCTCTGATTAAAGTTGATGATTCTGGAACGATAAGCATGCATGATCTATTACGAGAGATGGGAAGGGAGATCGTTAAGGAAGAGTCACCTGAAAATCCTGCACAAAGGAGCAGAATTTGGAGTCAATAGGATGCGTGGAAAGTACTCAAGATGCAGATGGTAAGAACTCAACGCATACAGAAAAGCACATTCATGTGTATCTTTATTGTCAAACTTATTACAAACAATCATATGAAAGTTCGATTGATTTTTATTTTATTTTTTGTTTTTTTAGCGAACAGAAGTTGTAAATGGCCTTACACTGGATGTGAGAAGATCAGAAGACAAATCACTAAGCACAGGATCATTTACAAAAATGAAAAACTTAAATTACTGCAAATCAATGGAGCAGACCTCACCGGATCTTTCGAACAGCTTTCTAAAGTGTTGACGTGGATTTGTTGGCTTGAATGTCCTTTGGGATTTTTGCCATCTGATTTTGTTGGTGTAGTTTGTAAATGAATAAAGAAAAGATATTTATCACACATTAGAAAAAAACAGTTTATCTGTTTCTAAGTATGAGTTTCTATTGTGTAGTAAAATAAGCCATGATGGATATTTATAATATCATTTAGAACTTGAAACTTAATATGAATAGTTATACTATTTGATGAACAATCATATTATTTCATCAATAATCATATTATTTGATAAACAACCATAGTGTTTCATCAATAGTCATAATGTTTGATGAACAATTATATTGTTTCATCAAAAGTCATATTGTTTGATGAACAGTTATACTGTTTCATCGTTATGTTTCAAGTCTATAAAAGTATGTTACTATTCAAAAAAGAAAGAACAAAAAGACATTCTTTTCTTGGTCTTATCTTCTCATTCTTTTAGAGGTTTAGAGATGTTTTCTCTGTGTGGGACAAATAAACACCTGAAAAATAGTGTTTTCACGCCTCTAAGCCAACTCCATATTTGTTTCCATCCTAAACTTTTCTAACAGATTTTACATTGGACTGCGTAGTTTTTATTGATATGAAGTACAGTAACATCAGAGAACTATGGAAGGAAAAAAAGGTGCAAAACACACCAAAATGCCTAAAAACTTGTCTAATATGTAATTTATATTTACAAGTTACAACTTTTGATGATTACTTAATGATTTTCCTCACTGCTCTGACAGATTCTCAACAATCTAAAGATCATTGATCTCAGTTATTCAAAGAACCTTGTTAAAACACCAAACTTGCACAGTTCAAGTCTAGAGAAACTACTGCTTGAAGGTTGCTCAAGTTTAGTTGAGTTACATCAATCTATTGGACATTCAAAGTCTCTTGTATGTTTGAATATTTCGGGGTGTTCACAACTTACAGAGTTGCCGGAGTGCATGGGTGATATTGAGTCCTTCACTGAGCTTCTAGCAGATGGAATTAACTGTTGGGCTATTTCCAGAACTCAATCACACACAATTTACGTGGTTCGGCAACTTGCCTACTCCACGGAGCTACTGGTTTGTATTAATGAAGCTTACAAACAATACAAACAAAGAGGAGGAGAATCTTCTCAACTCAACTCTACACTCAAGCT
>Ga0325411_1001998_pt1 | contig 22886 bp, 7 predicted proteins | sample PopdelMetagenome_13_FD_206181 | JGI IMG/M metagenome (GOLD analysis project Ga0325411, IMG submission 206181) | Populus deltoides microbial communities from Bellville, Georgia, United States - Xylem-PdIQD-R4 | ecosystem: Host-associated > Plants > Phyllosphere > Stem > Wood/Secondary xylem... | reverse complement strand
TACTTATCACATGAAAATTTTTAGATTTTAAGTCCTTCTCTCCATTTTTTTTAATTTAACATTGTTTTATTCTCTTTTTCTTATATTAGTTGATTTTTATAATTAAATTCAATTTCAATTTTTTTTTTTATCTTTATCAAGATTTTCTATTATTCATAATTTTTTCAATTCTTCTCACACATTCATGACATTTTATCTGTTAACTCTATTAACGCGTAATATTTAAATCTTACCTTCTTAACATTTTTATCTCTATTTTTTTAAAATATAATTCTATGACAAATATTTTTCATACCTCTTAGCTTTTATATATAAAATTTTTTAAAATATTATTTCCTATTTAACTTTTTTTCTCATCTTTTTAATATATATTTCTTATATAACCTTTTTACAAACTACATGATGAGTCTCAAAATCCAAAATGTTTATAAATAAAGCTAGTATGTCAAATAATTGATTAATCTCTTGGTTCAAGTAATATGATTCATTCTTTCTAGCTAAGATATCTAGTAACATGATATGGAAAGCCCAGGTGATTGGTATTTTGTGGCTTGTAATGCCTGGTAAACCAAGGTGACTGATAACTGATATATACAAAAGGTTTTTTTTTTATGGATATAGGAACTCTCAAATGTCTAAGTCATTAACTTTATAGAGAGAGAAAGTACAAAAATATATATGTTAAAAGTGTTAAGAATGAAGAGATTGTGAACATTAAGCTTGAAAGATCCATGATTTATTTATAGTCAATGAGTCTTTTTTTTTGTGGAGAAAAGGGACTAAAGTGTAATTTTATCATTTGTGATATATTGAGTTGTATTTTACTCCAAATTAGATGTATCGAATTTGTATAAAATACCGAGAGATCAACTTGGAGTCTTGAAAAAATTCTCAAAATAGTGTTGGGCTCGAACAAAATGTTTGAGCTCATCAGAGATGAAAAATAGGTTCAAACGCATTGTCTGAACCAAGGTTGTCAATTCCGTTCTGTTTCGCCCGGAATGGCCGAAACATTCCATACCAATTCAAAAAATTGAACAAATTTCATCTCATTTTAAATCTCGGTCCGTTCCGGATTTTTTGACTAAATTTCGCCCAGAACGTTCCGGTTTCATTCCACATATTCTGTTTTGCTCTTGAAAAGCCATTGAATCAAAATGAACCTTGTTCAATTTAATTAATTAAACAACCCAATTATAAAAAAGCTCTTTTTCATTACTATTTTCAATAACAATGATATTGATAATAATATTAAAAATTATTATTACTATTTTCATTAACAATGATATTAATTTTTTAAAATTAGATTTATCACTAATATATATGGTTTATATTCGTGTTGTTTTTTTCATGTTTATACTTTGTAGGAATTTGAGCAAAATAAGGGATGCTTTAGATTCTATTAACCTTGATAACATTGACCTAACTTTATATTTAAAATATTTATGTGAAAATATTTTATTTTCATAATATTTTGATATTTTGTTTAAGTTGAATTACTTTAAGTTAAAAATCTATTTAATCTTGACTATTTAGAAATATTTTAAATTTTAAAATTATATTTGTTTGGCATTTTGTTTGTATTGCATAATTTATAATTAATTTATCTAATTATGTTTGTTGAATATATATATATATATATATATATATATGAACAATACAATCCAAAAACGGGACGCCGAAAGACTCTAAAACTGAAACATTCCATTTCAATTGAAAAAACAAAACATCTACCAAAACGAAATTGACAATCTTAATCTGAACCCAAACATGTTCAGCTCGAACATGATAGTCAAGCCCATAGAAGTGCTGGGGTGCATGTCCAGCACTAAGGGTGCGTAAAAACACATGTTTTTTAATAGTAGTATGATTTATTGAATAAAAAATAAAAATAATAAAAATAAAAAATATACTGAGTTGAAATAAAGAGTAAAAAATACATATCTCTAATCAAAACTTCATTTTCTTAATCACGTGTTTTTGTTTCTATTTTTGTTAACAAAAACTTTTTTAATAAATATTGTTTTTAAATTAAGACTTATCATAATCTTAGAAGAAAGTTTGAATAAAGAAAAAATCAATAACTTCCATGATAAATATATAAAATTGAGAAAAACTATATAAAAAACTTACCACAAAAAAATAGTTTATAGATATTTTATGTGCATTAAATGTTCATAAGGGTTTTTAAAAACAATTAAGCATGTTAGATTCATATATAATTATTAATATTACTATAAAAATATATAATATTATTTAAAAACTATGTTATAATTGAATAATAATTTAAATATTATTTCAATAAATTTATTTAAACTCAATCCTATTATAAAACATATAAAAAATCAAGGCGATTAAAAAATAACCCACTAGATTGGTGAGATTGCCGTGTTTGCAAGCTCAAAACTATAAAGCCTAGGCATGCTTAGGTAAAGTGCAGAAAAATATGTCTGTTTCTTCTTTTTTATTTTTTTAAGGATTATAAGTTATAGAAAGTATTTAAGAGTCTTATAGCAATTACTTTTTTAAAATATTTTTTTTGAAAATACATTAAAATAATATATTTTTTTATTTTTAAAAAAATATTTTTAATCACCACATTAAAATAATTTAAAAATATCAAAAAAAAATTAATTTTTTTCAAAAATATTTTTAAAAAACAAAAATAAATAGTCTCTTCAATTATGTCTCTCTCTCTCTCTCTCTCTCTCTCTCTCTCTATATATATATATATATATATATATATAATGAATGACACACACACATGATATGCTGTTGAAATACAAAACTCACGCTCAAATGACTTTACACTGTAGTCAATTGCAAGAACCGTGGCTTCCAAGACAGGTAGACGGTAATGCAGTGTATAATATTTTTTAAAAATATTTTTTATTTAAAAATATATCAAAATATTTTTTTTTTATTTTTAAAATTATTATATAAATATCATAGAAAAATATTAAAATAAAAATATTAAATTGATATTTTTTTTTGAAGCTAAATATACTTTTAAAATAAATAAAAATACAGTTTTAAATATAAAATCAAACGTGTTTTAAAATCAAGAGGATTAAAGGCAAGTGATTAAAAAAAGTTAGTTTTATCTTTTAATTTTTCAAATAAATATAAAAGTTGCAGTTGAATATATTGTATTATCATAAGATATTATTTTTAAAATCGTTAAAAGCCAGTCCAAGTTAGACCCTTGGCATTTTATCCATGGGCGCACACAACTAAATTCAAAGCAGTTGGTCACAGTGGAGTGGACCACTGAAAAAGAAAAGAAAAGAAAAGAAAGAAACAAGCTCATGGAAGCTAAAATGAAATCCCCAACAGCGGGTTATTTCTCTGAAAATACCGAGAAAACTAAAAAATAGAAGCTGCTTAAGCTTTCTTGCTCTCCTATTGCTGCACCAGTAAAGAGACATGCAGCGTAGCAATTAATTAATAAAATCTCTCTCTCTAAAACTGCACTGCCCCCCCCCCCCCTACCTCCTAGTTTCTCGTGCCCAACCACAGCACCCGCATTTCTCTCTCATGGACGGTGACTTAAATGCAGCTGCAGACACCTTCATGATTGCTTGAAAATGTTTGCCATCTGAAGTTATCTTTCTTTTCAGTGACGATACCAAGTATGTATAAAGAAGTGCCGCCTTTTCTTTCTCGGTTTCATTTTCTTACTGTTTGTTTTCTTTTGGAAAAATTAGCTCCAGGAAGCAAACTCTGGCTTGCATTTTTCTTTTTAAATGAAAAATGATATGTGCATGTTCTTCTTTGATTTTGGACCTCTTTCTCTGATGTTTCAATTTCTGTTTGGTTGCCGAGAAAATAGAACGTTATTTATTGAGTCATGCGGTTCAGTTTGATCTGATTTCCATTATTTGATTTTTGTTTTCCTCTAAAAGATCTTGGTTTAGATTTTTTTATTAATTTCCTTTTTCCTTCTTTTTGTTAGCTTGGGAACAAAAGTGTCATCGCTTCTCTTTTTGTTATTTCCTCAAAGTATTATATTATTATTCTTATATGGAATCGAAAGAAAAGGTCATGTGTCTTAAGCGTGCTTTTAGGATCTTTAACTTCAAAGAGTGGACCGATCATATAATTATGTAGTTAGCTTGTATGCCATGCCGTGGAGTACTTGTTTTGCTTATTTATTTATTTGCTTGCTTGCATGTGTTGAGATCTTTTCAGTAGGGAGTCTACACATGCCTCGATTTAGTTAAAGTGTTTAACTTGTCTGCCTTTTCGATTACAGTTCCTTTGATTTCATCCAATTTCAGCATTTTAAGTTAACTAACTAATGGGTTGTTAGGAAAACAAAAAATAAAGTGAGTTGGTAATTTGCTCAAAAGATATAAAGTACTCTTGGTGGTGTTTGCTTCATCCACTTAATTAGTGCTTCTTTAAGGTTCGAATTCATGGGAAATAAGTGGGTATTCTGAGGTAAATAATCTGTGCTGCTTCTTTTTTATGAATGTTTAGGAGTAATGGTGGAATTCATGAAGCATGTTAAAGAAATTTGATGAAATTCTTTTTGTGCTTTCATGATTGAATTCTCCTGGATGTACACAGAGCTAAGTTACATATTAGAATTGTTGCTGGTCATTGGGATTTTATGAATGACTGGAGTTGGTTTACTTTCTAGCTGATATATACATGTCAGCTCTGCTGTGAACTGAGCTGCCAGCGAGGGATAGCCATTACTGTAGCAATATTTACCAAGTCATTGGTTGGCATTCAGATTCATGTTTCTCTCTGTTTTAATTTAGTTTTGTAAAATTCCATTTTAACGAAACCAGTTTTGTGCAACTTCTTCTGTTTGCTATACAATTCAAATGCACCAGTCCATTCAATCATTTAGTCAAAACTCATAAATTATTATTCATTCCAATTAGATTTACCAAGTTCAGCTTCAGTTATATCACATCGTGATTATTGACTTGTACCCTTTTTGACGCGCCTAGCCCCTTATGTTCATTTGATGTTTTCTTTCATCTGTGCATTGCTTCTAAATTACATTTCTTCTTTGTTGATATTTGCATCACAGTTTTTTAAAAACAATTGTTGTTGTTTTCTGCATTGCAGGTACCTATAGTCCAGTAGTTCATAATATTTGCTAAACGAGCCTGGTTGCTTCTGCATCATGATGAGCAACATTAAGCTAGGGGTAGAAGTGGTTAGTGCCCACAATCTTTTGCCCAAAGACGAGCACGGTTCATCCAGTGCCTTTGTAGAGCTCGACTTCGATGGCCAGAGGTTCCGCACGACCATCAAAGAAAAGGATCTCAATCCTGTGTGGAATGAGAGTTTCTACTTCAACGTCTCTGACCCTTCCAACCTCCACTATCTCACTCTTGATGCCCATGTTTACTGTAACATCAGAGCTACCAATTCCAGGTCCTTCCTTGGTAAGGTTTGCCTCACTGGGAATTCATTTGTACTGTACTCTGATGCTGTTGTGTTACACTACCCTCTGGAAAAGCGTGGAATTTTCTCACGTGTGAGAGGAGAGCTTGGCCTGAAAGTTTATATTACCGATGATGCATCCATCAAATCCTCTACTCCACTTCCTGCAGTTGAATCTTTGCCAACTAACGATCCAGGCTTAACACATACTGAGGCTCCAGTGGTCCACCCCATGACAAATTCTGTACCTCATAAAAGACTTGAGAGACACACCTTTCATCATCTTCCTAACCCAAATCACCAGCAAAATCAGCATCAGAATCATTCTTCTGCTCCAGCAATTAGCCATCATGTACCAAAGTACGTGGCTGACGAGATGAAAGCTGCGGAAACACAGCCTCCGAAGTTAGTTCGCATGTACTCTGCGTCATCATCACAACCTGTTGACTATGCCCTTAAAGAGACAAGTCCCTTTCTTGGCGGGGGAAGAGTTGTTAGGGGGCGGGTTATTCACGGAGACAAGACCGCAAGCACTTATGATCTTGTTGAACGGATGTACTTTCTGTACGTGAGAGTTGTTAAAGCTCGTGATCTTCCTGCCATGGATGTTACAGGAAGTCTTGATCCATTTGTTGAGGTGAGAATTGGAAACTACAGAGGAATTACAAAGCACTTTGAGAAAAAGCAAAATCCAGAGTGGAATCAGGTGTTTGCTTTTTCAAGGGAACGGATGCAAGCTTCTGTTTTAGAAGTTGTGATCAAGGACAAGGATCTCGTTAAAGATGACTTTGTGGGCGTCATAAGGTTCGACATCAGTGAGGTTCCATTGCGAGTCCCACCAGATAGTCCTCTAGCTCCAGAGTGGTATCGGCTTGAGGACAAGAAGGGAGAGAAGATGAAGGGCGAGCTGATGCTTGCAGTATGGATTGGAACCCAAGCAGACGAGGCCTTTCCTGATGCCTGGCATTCTGATGCAGCTACCCCTGTAGATAGTACACCGGCTTCCTCCACTGTGATACGTTCAAAGGTCTATCATGCACCGAGGTTGTGGTATGTACGTGTTAACGTTGTTGAGGCACAAGACTTAGTCCCATCAGAGAAGAACCGTTTCCCTGAAGTTTATGTTAAGGTACAGATTGGAAACCAAGTTTTGAAAACGAAGACATATCAGGCTCGGACTTTTAGTGCCTTATGGAATGAGGATCTTTTATTTGTTGCTGCTGAACCCTTTGAAGACCACCTGGTTCTTTCGGTTGAGGATCGTGTCGGTCCTGGCAAAGATGAGATAATTGGGAGGGTCATCATCCCGTTGAGCTCTGTGGAGAAGCGTGCTGACGATAGGATAATTCATTCTTGTTGGTTTAACCTGGAAAAGCCAGTTGCTGTGGATGTAGATCAGCTGAAGAAAGATAAGTTCTCTAGCCGTATCCATCTTCGAGTCTGCCTAGATGGAGGATACCATGTTCTTGACGAGTCAACTCATTACAGCAGTGATCTTCGTCCTACAGCAAAACAGCTTTGGAGGCCTCCTATTGGGATGCTGGAACTTGGCATCTTAAATGCTGTAGGACTCCATCCTATGAAAACACGAGATGGAAGGGGTACATCGGATACATACTGTGTTGCAAAGTATGGTCACAAATGGGTCCGGACACGTACCCTTATTGACAACCTGTCTCCCAAATACAATGAGCAGTACACATGGGAAGTTTTTGATCCAGCTACAGTTCTTACAGTTGGTGTATTTGACAACAACCAGCTTGGGGAAAAAGGTTCAAGTGGAAAGGATCTAAAGATTGGGAAGGTTCGGATTCGCATCTCCACACTCGAAACTGGGCGTGTTTATACCCACTCTTATCCCTTGCTGGTTCTTCATCCTACTGGAGTTAAGAAGATGGGGGAGTTGCATTTGGCAATCAGATTTACATGCGTATCTTTTGCGAACATGCTTTATCAGTACTCACGACCACTTCTACCCAAAATGCACTATATCAGGCCTTTCACTGTGATGCAACTAGATATGCTTCGCCACCAAGCTGTCAATATAGTGGCATTACGATTAGGTCGGGCAGAACCTCCTCTTAGGAAGGAAGTGGTGGAGTACATGTCAGATGTGGATGCACACCTCTGGAGCATGCGCCGAAGCAAGGCAAATTTCTTTCGATTAATGACAATTTTCTCAGGGTTATTTGCAGCTGGAAAGTGGTTTGGGGATATTTGCATGTGGAAGAATCCTATCACTACCGTGCTTGTTCATGTGCTCTATCTCATGCTTGCTTGCTTCCCAGAACTTATTCTGCCCACAGTTTTTCTTTACATGTTTCTGATAGGCATTTGGAATTACCGATATCGACCAAGGTACCCTCCCCATATGAACACAAAGATTTCACAAGCTGAGGTAGTGCATCCTGATGAGCTTGACGAGGAGTTTGATACATTCCCAACAAGCAGGAGCCCTGAGCTGGTCAGAATGAGGTATGATAGGTTACGAAGTGTTTCTGGAAGGATTCAAACAGTTGTGGGGGATATAGCAACCCAAGGAGAGCGATTTCAGGCACTGTTAAGCTGGCGCGATCCACGCGCCACTGCCATCTTTGTTATATTCTGCCTCGTAGCTGCTCTGGTTCTATTTGTGACACCATTTCAGGTCATAGCAGCTTTGGCTGGCTTCTACATGATGAGGCATCCAAGATTTCGCTACAGGATACCGTCTGTGCCCATAAACTTCTTTCGCCGGCTTCCTTCTCGGACAGATAGTATGCTGTGAATTGGGAACTGGATGCTCGCACTTTCACGTTAGAATTTGTAAGTGCTTCACTCTAGTTCTTTGTATTGTTTCCTTTGCACTTCTCGTTCACAATGGATTGACCATGAGTGGTGTAATCGCTAAAGTAGACTGCGAATAATTTGTATCTGGCATGTGTGCCGTGTGGCCACACAGAAGTAGCATAAGGAGTTGTTAAATAGAATTTGATTAGAGCATAGACTCTGTCGATGTTTCTATAGGTTGTTTCTTTGTCAATTTCTGATACCCCCCCCCCCCTTCCCCCCTGAACAACTCTGGGTTCTCAATTTCATATGACACTGTCTGATGTACTATACTCATGAAGATGTTTAGGGATAGGAGGAGATTAGTTATGAATTCAGACTTTCTCTCATACTTTATTATTACCGCTCCAGCATATCCTCTGATGAAGTGGAAGTTTAAGCTTCAAAAACAATTCCTTCCCAGTTCTAACAATTTTTTTTTTTTGTGATTAACGTTTCCTACCCTCTCGATGCCCTTCATTTTGCTTCTCCCACTTCCAATGAACTTTACTCTGATAATCCATAGAATTACCATGTCTGATTTATAAGCTCATCCCAAAAGCCAGTTACCTAATAAGTAATAAATAAGCTAGATTCAGATGACGTTACAATTGGAGAAGCAACTTTTTGTGACACAAGCCATTGCCAAGAACTCAATTTATAGAAGACAACTGCCCATTCTATATATTTCGTTTGCTCATTCCTGTCCAAATATTGAAAAATAACAGTTCTTAGGACAAAATAGAAGGGAAGGGAATCATTCTGTTAAGAAATATATGTATTTATCTTGTTTTATTTATTAAAAATAGAATATAATTTTTAGTTTAGTTTATATATAATTTCTTTATATTTAGGTTAATTGAACATTTCAGAATATAATAATTAATGAAAACCCTAACTTCTTTCTTTTTTATATTTGTATTTATTTTTTGTTAATTTGAATTGCTTTAACAAAGGCAATTTTAGTAAGAAACTGGGGTTTGATCTTCCATGGTGACATGGTGTGTTTATAACAAACGACATGCTTTTCTTTTGATAATCATACAGGACAAGTATTCAATAGCGTGCAAATGGCATGTTTTACGTTGGTGGGGCTTGCTCATGAATGTTCATTTTTAAAATGGTCCTATTGTTTGACCTAAAAATAGAAGCAATCCACATCAGGATTTAGGTCATCCATGGTCCATGGAATCTAATATTCTTATAGTGGTGCTGCAATTATGGATGTCAATGTACTGTAACGTGCATACAAGTTAGGCACTTAACATGTACGTGCAACCAAGTTAAGAAACTAGAGCATAATTGTTGTTGAGATGCAACCTACCCCTAGTAGAAAACCAGAATCAAAGCCATGGATTAACAACCTTCTTTCCGAAAAATGGCTGTTTCCATTAACAGAAGGAAATCTAAACCATCCAAAAAAGCAGAAACAAATGGACATTGTTCCTGTGCTACTTTCCTTTTCAAAATTCTGTCTCGAATCCCCCTTGGCATTCTTCTTTTGATTCTTGTGTACCTGTGGTCCTCCTCCACCACCATTATCTCTGGCAAGATTGTTCATATCTGTGTTTCCTCGCGGAAGCTCAACAATCTTTACTGCCTGTCCGCAGGTACTCAGCCTAACTTTGAAATCCCAGTTCCACTTATCAACAATAGTTTTACTAGTCCTGGCTCTACTAGCACTATCAAAGATATTGATGCTAGTCCTGGCTCCAATAGTAGCGTTACAGGATATGTCAAGGCCGCTAGTACTCCTGAACCCATCACAGATGGCAAAGAGATCGCCAATGCTCTTAGTTCCAGCACCATTGGCAACATCAAAGAAGTTGCCAACGTTTTCACGAAGGACTCGATTCCAGCCGAGATAGATGGGACAGACAAAAACAGGAACGAGGAGATTGCCATTGCCAAGAAGGCTGTCAAGGAACAACTACAGCTGCATCGATCGTGGATGCCTAATACAAACCATGCTTCTTGTGATGGGAGGGGGGTATATGTTTATGATCTTCCATCAAAATTCAACAAGGACCTGATAGGTCAGTGTGGAGACATGATGCCATGGACAGATTTCTGCAAATATTTCAAAAACGAGGCGCTGGGGGAGCCAATAGCAAACCTTGGAAAGGGCTGGTATCACACCCATCAGTACTCATTGGAGCCAATATTTCATTCAAGAATTCTGAGCCATCCATGTAGGGTTTACAATGAAAGTGAAGCAAAGCTCTTTTATGTCCCCTATTATGGTGGTCTAGACATCCTGAGGTGGCATTTCAAGAATGTCTCTGATGATGTTAAAGACGCTTTGGCAATGGATCTAATGAAGTGGCTCGAGCATAGAAGACCCTGGGTTCAAAATTCTGGCACGGATCATGTGTTTGTGTTGGGAAAAATCTCATGGGATTTCAGGAGAAAGAATTATACTTCCTGGGGCACTAGATTTCTAGAGCTTGAGCAAATGCAGAACCCGATAAAGCTCTTGATCGAACGACAACCATGGGAAGTCAACGACATTGCAATTCCACATCCTACCTTCTTTCACCCTCATTCAGACGATGACATTGTTGCATGGCAGCAAAAGATTATCGGAACAACTCGAAAGAACCTAGTCAGTTTTGCTGGAGCAGAGCGGCCTGATCAACCCGAGAGCATAAGGTCAACATTGATCAATCAGTGCACTTCAACAAGCAGTGATAAATGCCAGTTTCTGGATTGTAAATCAGGTGGATGTAATCAGCCTGAATCAGTCACAAAGCTGTTTTTGGAGTCTGAATTCTGCTTGCAGCCTCCTGGTGATAGTCCAACAAGAAAATCAGTATTTGATTCACTTGTTTCGGGATGCATACCGGTGCTTTTCGATCCCTTCACCGCTTATTACCAATATCCATGGCATTTACCCGAGGATCATGGTAAATACTCAGTGTTCATAGATCAAGAAGAAGTGAGGCAAATGAAGGTGAATGTGGTGGGGAGGCTAAGCAGTATTTCTGCAAGGGAAAGAGATGATATGAGGAGGTACATAGTGTATGAACTTCTACCTGGGTTGGTGTATGGTGATTCAAGCTGTCGGTTTCAGAAGTTTCAGGATGCGTTCTCCATAACAGTGAACACCCTGCTCGAGAGGGTTAGCAGAATGCAATGAAGTTTATATCAGCTTTTTGTTTTCCCCTCCTCTTTTCTTTCGTAATTGATTTTTTTAATACCATGAAGGGTGTACAAAACGGAGACAATTCATTTGACATGATATGATACCACTTTTACAGATTTTAGATTTTAAATTCTGGACACCATTCTCTCTTCACAGGGAATCTGATTTCAAAATGTCAATATTCTGTGCTGACATACGATGCTTGAAGAGACCCGCTTGCTAAGATGTACTTCTATCCACCTTCTCTTTTCCGGCATGCACACGTATTGGATTTTTTATTCTATAGTCCTCCTTCACATATAATTAACAAGTTCATTCTTTTCATGAAAAGAAAATCGTCGAGCATTTTATGTTAAAGAATTTTAAATAATATATAAACCTAATTTGAAAGCTCAAAATTGTTTGGAAATAAAAAAAACCCGATTTAAAAATTAACAAAAATTAATCCAGAAAAAAAAACATTTTTCATAAAATAGTGAGATATGTTATTATTAAATTGGTTAAAAACAACTTGATTTTTTTTATATATTTTCAAAACACTATAAAACCATTAAATTATTTTTAAAATTACATTTTATTTATCTTGGATTTTTAATAGAATTTGATATTTTAATAAATATAAATATAATTAAGAATAAATTAAAACTGCTTAGTATTTCACTGTGAAAGTCCACAGTGAAACGCTGAGCAGTCTTCTTCTTCTTCTTCTTCCTTTTCTTTTCATTTTTTTCTGTTTTTATTTTTTTTTCTTTTTCTATGCCTTTATGGTTTTTTTTTTTACTTTTTTCTTTGTGTTTTTTTCTTTTAATGAACTTTTTTTGTTTAATTTAGTTTGTTAATGTTAATTTTTTTATTTAGTTATCAGATTTTCATGACACGGATCCTAGGTTTGACGGGTTAATCTGGTTTGACAAGTTAACTTGAATTTATTTTTTTTTTCTTTTTTTCTTTTTTAATTAATAACATATACTAAAATTGTTCAGTGTTTTACTGTGCAGTCCACGTGAAACGCTAAGCTGTTTTTTTTTTAATTTTTTTTGTTTTTTTTGTTTTTTGCTTTTTTTGCCTTTATGGATTTTTTTTTTGCTTTTTTTCTTTGTGTTTTTTTTAATGAATTTTTTTTTGTTTAGTTTAGTTTGTTAATGTTAAATTTTTTTTTTTAGTTATCAAACTTTCATGACACGGATCCCGGGTTTAACGGGTTAACCTGGTTTGACAAGTTAACCCGGAATTTTTTTTGCTTTTTTTCTTTTTAATTATTTTTTTTCATTTAGTTTAGTTTTTTTAATATTAAATTTCTTTCTATTTAATTATCAGACTTTCATGACACGTATCCCAGGCTTGACGGGTTAACCCATCAATTTGTTTTTATATTTAGTTATCAAACTTTCATGACACGAATCCCAAATTTGACGGGTTAACCTGGTTTAAAGGGTTAACCTAGTTAATTCATATTATTTTCTTTTTCTTCATTAGTTTTTCTTTTCCTGTTGGTTTTTTTTCTTTGTTTTTTTAACTAATATATTTAATTATCACACTTTTATAACACGACCTTGCAGCCAGACTCACATTCAAGGCTCTTGGGTCCGGTGTTGCAGCTAGACTCACTTAAACTTGAGTCATGTAAGTTTAATATTATTATTAATATTATAAATATTACTATTGGGTCAAGCGTTGCAACTAAACTAAAGGCTTTTGGGCATATCTTTACAGAAATACCTAACACTCTTAGATTTTAGCATTTTTTGATATTTTTTATACAAGAAAAAAAAATTTAACCCGTGACGCATGCCTTTGTTTTTTTTTTCTCTTTTTCTTTTTAAACCTTTTACTGTGGATTGCATAGTACAGTCCACAATGAAAAAACTGATGCCTTTAGGTTTTTTTTGTCTTTTTTTAATTATTTTTTTAATTTAGTTTCTTAATATTAAATTTTTTCTATTTAATTATCAGACTTTCAGGACATGGATCCCAGGTTTGATGGGTTAACCCAGTTTATTCAGATTTTTTTTCTTTTTCTTGATTAGTTTTTTTTCTTCCTGTAGGTTTTTTTTTTCTCTTTGCTTTTTTCTTTTTAATTAATCTTTTTTAATTTATTTCATTAATAATAAATCTTTTTTCTATTTAGTTATCACACTTTCATGATACGAATTCCAGGTTTGACATGTTAACCTAATTTGGCGAGTTAACCTAGTTGATTCAGATTTTTTTTTCTCATTAGTTTTGTTCTTCCGATTTCATCTTTTAATATTATATGCAGTCCACAGTGAAAAGGCTGAAGCCTTTAGTTTTTATTTTTATTTTTTGCTTTTTTATGTCTTTCGTTGTGGACTGCATAATGCAATCCTCGGTAAAAAGGCTGATGCCTTCTTTTTTTCTTTTTAATTAATTTTTTTTATTTAGTTTGTTGATATTAAATTTTTTTTCTATTTAGTTATCAGACTTTCATGACACGGATCTCAGATTTGACGGGTTAACTCAGTTAATTTAGATTTTTTTTTCTTTTTCTTCATTAGTTTTTTTCTTCTTATAAGTTTTTTTTCTTTTATTGTTTCTTTTTATTTAATATTTTTTTATTTAATTTAGTTCATCAATATTAAATTTTTTTTCTATTTAGTTATCGACTGATACTTTTAGTTTTTTTTTCTTTTTGCTTTTTTGCTATTTTTATATCTTTAACTGTAGACTACATATTGAGTCCACAGTGAAAAGGTTGATGCCTTTTTGTTTGTTTTTTTTCCTTTTTAATTAATTTTTTCGTTTAATTTAGTTATCAAACTTTCATGATACGGATCCCGGGTTTGACGGGTTAACCTAGTTTAACGAGTTAGCCCAATTAATTTTATGTTAACCTGTCAATTTTTTTCTATTTAGTTATCAAACTTTCACGACACGAATTCAAGGTTTGACAGGTTAACCTAGTTTGAAGGGACCCAGTTAATTCAGATTTTTTTCTTTTTCTTCATTAATTTTTTTCTTCCTTTTGGTTTTTTTTCTTTTTAATTAATCTATTTAATTAACACACTTTTATGACACCACCTTGCAGCCAGACCCACATCTAAGACTATTGGGTCTGGTATTGCAGTCAGACCCATTTAAACTTGGGTCATGCAAGTTTAATGTTATTATTAATATTATAAATATTACTTTTGGGTCAGGCGTTGCAGCTACACCCAAAACTCTTGAGTATAGTTTTGTAAAAAAACCTAATACTTTTAAATTTTAATTTTTTTAATATTTTTTATATAAAAATTATTTACCCGCGGCATGCATGAATCATGTAACTAGTTAAAAAACTAAAATTGATTGTTGCGTGAGTGGTGACGCGGCAGGGCGCCAGCCTTGTCGTCACCTCTCTATTAACAATCTCTGAGCAGATTGAATGCCGTGTGAATATCTATATTATCATCTTGAACCAAACCACTGCAGGCAGATCTTGAAAAAGCGAAATAATGTAGAGTTCTAGAAACACAGGCCGACAAATATTAGAACCCACGTCTGAACATTTGAAGCTCATAAAAAAAAATAATAATAAAAACAGTCATCTTGGAAGACCTTTTGACACCCACATCTTCTCACACCGCCATGCAACAACGATCCTGACCGTCCAATAACCTTGGCCTGAACTTCACCCACGTGTATTCATATCCATCCACACCGTGTATCCTTAGCATCTTCTGTCTTACCGATCAAAACCCAAAAGTTGACCATCTATCTCGGGCCCCACTACTCTTTCCTTTAAATTCTCTATGCTCTGTTCCTGCTCTCGCATTCTCTATCTCTCATAAAACTCTCAACTTTGCATCATTTTTATTATCAAAGCACTTATCTTTCAATTCCAAGCTAACCCTTTTATCTTCCTTGCATAATTCACCAGTCTCTTTGATTTCCCTGTCGCTCTAAACAGAGAATTCAAGGCCTTTATTGGGTTATTTGAGATTCAATCATTCAATGGCTAGCCAATCCAGTGCTCAATCAGTTCATGATTTCACTGTTAAGGTAACTTTTTGTTGTATTTTATTTATGGTTTTTCTCTCAGTCTTTCTCAATAAGGTTGCTCGCTTGATGCTGATATTGAGGTTTTGGTATCATGATTGGCTTTTATTTTCCTTTTTTGTTTGTTTGATTTGAACGGTGCTTAATTGTAGTCTAATCATTTTTTTTGCTGCTGGAAATTTAGAGGATCTCTTTAATTGTTGTTAAGGGGGGGGAAAAGGACTAAAATGGTTTTTTATGCAAGGAAGGTCTTATTTCTTAAGGTTGTTGAGGTGGTACGAACTAGCATAATTTCTGTTAAAAATCATGGAGGTTGTCTTTTAATTTTAATCGTTTGAACATCTCAATCTGTGGATGTGCGGCTTATTGGCTGTTTCTCTGTTACCACTGAACCATCTAATGTATTACCTATGATTCCTCTGTGTTCTACTTATATTTATATATAATGCCTTGGTTCTCTCTTGAATGTAGGATGCTAGGGAAAATGATGTTGACCTCAGCATATATAAGGGGAAGGTCCTCTTGATTGTCAATGTTGCTTCACAATGGTAATTCATTTCCTCCCTTTTCATCTGTCCTTGACGGGAAGAGACTGAGGGGTTTTCTGGTTTTTATTAAAGAGATGTCCATTTCTTTTAAGGATAACTATGCTGTAAGATAATGCTCCTCGACTCAGTTCCAATCTCCCTGGACTAATAATTAGTGTGCCACAGGGGTTCGTCAGTGGGTTCACTCCTCACTTTGTTGAAATCACAGAGCGTGAAGTGAACTCATAAGTTGGGAAATAAGGGTGAAGAATCCCTTTCAATTGAAAGAGGATCCTTCTTCACCATCTCTTAGACAGGAGTTTATTGTTTACTTCTCTAACCTTTAATTTTGGTGCAGTGGCTTGACCAATTCAAACTACACGGAGCTGACCCAGCTATATGACAAATACAGGGATCAAGGTAAACTTCTATTATATTTTATGTTTTGTGTTGTGGCACTTAAATGTTTACTGACTTGTATGTGGCTTTTTTTTCATGAGTTAGCTTCTGCTCTAGGAATATATGAACCCCTATTAGTCACTAGCTGGGCTGCTACATGGGTTTCCCTGTATCTTTCTGATGACTTTTTGCGAAGTTCAACTTCGTATCTAATTGATTGGCATGGCTAAACCTTGCAAGTCATTGCCATCTTGCTTTAATGCCCGTTCTTTTTTCTTATCACTTGCCTTTGTGCTGATGTAGGTTTGGAGATTCTGGCTTTTCCATGCAATCAGTTTGGATCTCAGGAGCCAGGGAACAATGAACAAATAGTGGAGTTTGCTTGTACTCGCTTTAAGGCTGACTATCCCATATTTGATAAGGTATGCTAACTCTGAGATTTTACAGCCTGATGAAGATGGATTTCTTAATTTATAATCAATTTTCTTTCTCGCATGTCTGCCAAAATTTTCCCACCATTTCATGTTTGAGTTTTTGATGAACATTCAATAATTGAAGTCCCCTTATTTAAGCATATTATTTAGTTTCATGAGGAGAGGAGTCAATTAATGTTGATCTTGAGGTTAACAATGCATGTCTCGGTATAGGTTGACGTGAATGGTAAGAATGCTGCTCCAATTTACAAGTTCTTGAAGTCTAGCAAGGGTGGACTTTTTGGGGACAGCATCAAATGGAACTTTTCCAAGTTCCTGGTGGATAAAGATGGCAAAGTTGTGGATCGTTATGCTCCCACTACTTCCCCTCTTAGCATTGAGGTAAGATCTGGTTCCGCCATACAGTCCCCCATATCCAGCTACTACATTTGATTTCGGATGTCTAATTTGTAACTGATATGATCCTGGTCATTGTTACTCTCTGCAGAAAGATGTCAAGAAACTACTGGGGAATGCTTAATTGCTCAAGGCATGATTGTTTAATTGCCGCCTATTGAAGAAATAAAAGAGGACTCAGCGCTGCTATGAATAAATTGTTATTGAATATGTTCTACAAGTAATACTGAATTTATTAATGTAAAATATATTTATTATTAATAAAAAAAATTATTTTTAATAATTATTTTTATTTGATTTATAAAGTTATTATAAAGCATTGTTTTTAAATATTCATAGTTAATGTTCTATTAAGATAAAATTGTTATATTAATTAGAGTTTTTGGAGATTGATATATGTTATGTTTTTTTTTTATATAAAAGAAAGTATATGCTTTTATAAAATGAGGTATGAGCAATTAATATGTAGGTGTTTGTTATATAACATGGATATTAAGGTGACTGCAAGAAAAATTTATATGAAAAGATTATTTATATTCATAGAAAGGTTTTTGTGATAGTTGTGTATGTGATGTTTAAACTTATCATTAAAATAAGTTTTGATCTTGATCATACATTGTTCTAATTAAAGGTAACAAACTGGAAGATTTTAGATATAAAATAAATTATATGAAGTTATTTAAGTAATTAAGAGAGTATTCATTATCTAGAAAATATTTTATATATTCTTAAATAGTAAAATTCTTGGTTCAGTGTAATGAGTTTTGAAAAGAATTTTAAAATTTTATTTAAATAATTGATGACTATAATATTGAGAACTAAAAAGATTTAATAAAGTAGATATTTTTCATATTGTATTGTTTAAATTGAAACATTTATTATAAAGAGATAATAATTATACCGAGAAACTAGTTACTGAGAAATTATGATAGATTGTTAGATATTGTACTTGATATTCAAATATAAATCAATTATTGAATTGATAATAAATTTAGTTGTTTGATTTATTTTATTTTATTTATAATTATGATTTATATTTGGGATAATTTATTAGGGAATCTAAAAAGTTACGTACATAAAAAAATATTGGTTAGAAATTAAAATGAAATGATTTTTAATTAAGTATAACTTAATTGTAAATAAATTTTAGAAATTGAGGATTGGAATGTAATTAATATAGAAAATTACAATTCTAGATCTAGAAAAATCAAATAGAGATTTTGATTGAATAAAATTTTTAAATATATATATAAGGGGCAAATTGATATTTTATTATTTAAAGGGTTTTTTTAGGTTTCTTTATAAATATAATAATATGTTTTTTTATTTCCTATAAAAAAAGAGTGGTGAGAAAAATATATTATTAATACTTAAAACACACAAAAAAAAAAACTAGCACTTTAAAATATATCAATCTCTCTTTTTTAAAAGGGTTTAAGAGATTTTTCATTAATAGTTCGTATAAATTATAATTAAAGACCAGATATTTAAACGATTTATGATTTATAACAACCTAATCTTAATGTAAATATTTAAAACAAAAAATATATATATAATTTTCAAGTAATTTTTATATAAACCTTAAATAACTCTCAATTTATTTTACTGCAATCAAATGTTCTGAAAAACCCAACATAAACACGTTGTGGGTGTATTTACCCGGTCTTTTTCACTTTTGCAAGGATCGCAAGACGTATTATAGCTAATCTTGAGAATGTAGTTTCCAACGTTATACGGACCGTATGCTTTTCCTCCTTTTTTCTATTTTTTTTTTAATGCATAACCTCGTCTGTATCTTTCAAGGAACTTGTTCATCTTTACTGTTGTATCAGTCTCCTCCTCCTCCTCCTCCTCTCAATCGGAATGTGGCTTCTTGCGAAGAAGAATGCTTCCTACTGAGTGTTTGGATCTTTCTGCACCTGTTGGATGACAACAGAGATTAGGTATTCTTGCAGTTGTTTGGAATAGCCTTAAATAAATTCTTGTATCTCCCATAGTTTTTTCTTGGACGGAAAAATATTAAATTATTTTTTTATTATTTTAATGTATTGATATAAAAAGTAAAGAATATTATGTTGATGTATTTTTAAATGAAAATATTTACACCTACATAAAAAAACTAATAATATCCAATTAAATATCACAAATACTCAGTATATAATATTCCAAAATAATAATAAAAAAAAATTGACTTAATTTAATCAATTCTTTATTAAAGAAATGAACTTTTCGACTATGAGGCTTCTAATTAACAAATAACTTAAACCTAATTTCAATTCAACAAAATATTAGTCATTCACTAATAATTCAAATTCTGAGATTAAGCAAAAATCAACAATATATAGAAGGAAAGAGGGAGACAGAGATGACTTGAGCAAGAATTGTCTACCTCTTTAAAAGGGATCACAACCCTTTAAATATCTACCTTTACAAGAAAAGAAAATCAAAATCCTTAAATAGATAGGGGAAATAAAAATAAATTCCAAAATTATACAATAAAATAATAAAACTGAGTCAAACATTTTTCTTTGGACTTTTTTGAAAGCCTTCTAGATGTAAGTTGGCTAGCTTTTAAAAAATATAGCCTATAAAATCTTTTAATAAAGTTTAAGTGAATTCTAATAATTGAATTGAAAGTTAAGAATTTTTTTATTAAATAAATTGTTTAACATAACCAGTCTCTACATGTTACACTAATTTGTGAGTGTAATACATGCATATCTAAATGTTCAAAACTCTATATTTTTTTTAATTGATGTTGGTGTCTGGACCAGTTTGCGTATATCTTAACTAATTACACTGGCCCTAAAGTTAGTAACCATATAAATTTTTAGTGGTCATTATATTAGTAACCATAGGACTCGAACCTGAAACTACAGGAGAAGCAAATCCTTTAATTCCAAGTTTTTATCACTGAATCACCTACTAAATGGTTAAAACCCTACATCTTCATGAAAACACCTCATGGCATCATTGTCCTTTAAGGATAATAATGGGTTTATTAAATTTAATTGAGCAACAAAAGCATATTCTTGTGAATGTTGCCCAAGAACTACAAAGCTGGTGTAGATCTAATTGCAAGTAGAATTTTAAATATATATAAAAAAATATGTCAATGTTGTGGATTCTTCTTTAACTATGATGATTGGTTTTTTAATTAAAATGCAAAAAAAAAAAATTTATCCTGGAGGCTATTTTTTTACCAAGAATAAATGAATTTTATTTTTATAAAAACATCATGAAAATACAATTTATTTCTATAAAAATATGAAAAGAAAAAAATTACAGATAAATTATAACAATCTTTCTAAAGATTATCAAATTAATGTTTTTAAAATAACCACTAATTAAAAAGGGTGCCCTGAACAATTTTTAAAAAATAAAAGCGAGGGTATTATTTATTTATTAAAGTAGAAACTTATCAGAACCATAAAAAAAATTAATAGAAAAATGTTTTCATTATTAAGTTATGGATACATTAAAAAATGTAAGAATAATACATTGGTATTTTTGGAGTCTTTTCTCAATGTAATCATGCGACAATAAGACAATTTGCAGAGAAAAGCAAAAAAAAATTAAAATTAAAAAGAAAAGCAAAGCAAAGGCAAATCATGAAAAGTTGTGAAAAAAGATTTATTGGAAATTATTAAAGTTATTTAACATAGAGTATGTGACTCAAATAAACTGTGGATGAATACGATCTTAAAAAATTATTAATTGATATATATATTTTTTTAAAAACTCAAAATTATAAAAAATATAAGATTGTTTAGTTATTTACATAATAAAAAGTTGAAAGTATGGTAAAGTAATTTGAGTTAACCTGTGCTAGAATTGAGACCTTTATTTTGTTTTTTTCCCAACTCATTTTGGATTTAGATTTGAGTTTTATTATAGAATAATTATTTGGCATATAAAAATTTATTTTTCATCAGTCTATTTATATATTCAACCTATTAACAATCTTTTTCTTCTTGTACAATTTATTTTTCAATGGAAAAACATCTAGTTTTTAAGGTAAAAGATAGTTGGAGTTTTATTTTTTTTTTATAGCGGGTAATTAAGGCAAAACAATGAGAATTAATTTCTATAATTATCAAAATTAATTCTATATTAATTTTGGTTTCAAAAATCAGTAAATAGAGGTTGAAGGAGAGATGTTTCCTGTTTTTTTTTTTTTTTCCAGTTTCTATTGCCTCGTTTTCCTCAATTCTAGAGCTTAAATTCTAATTCTTCATCGCGAGATACTGAGTTTCTTTTCTTTAGTTGAAGAACCTTGATAAATAGTGTAACTAATCAAGTTAATGTTGTTGGAATCTTAAGAGATTTCTTGACATCATTTTTTTACACCAAAATAGAAATAATAAAATTTTAATAATAAATGATTTATCCTTAACAACAATAACTTTCTTTTTAATCTATTTTAAAATATTTCAACAATTAATTACTTTTCTTATCAACTTATATTATTTCAAGATTAATAATTTTTTATATGTTTAGTTTGCATGCTAAATTTATATTTTTTCAATAAATGAATGCTTGCTAGGATTCTATTTTGATTAACATATTGTATAAGCTAAACTATAACTTGCTGTCTATATACCAAGATCAACACACACACACACACACACACATATATATATATATATTTCCGTTGACTTTTTTTCCTGAGTCACTTATATTGGAATACAACAATATATTAGAGACCAAGTTAAACATATATATCTATAATAAAATTCTAATTTTTTTTTCTTTGACACCTTTTTCCCAAGTCACTTGCATTGAAATACAATAATTATCATTTTATTCATGAATTCATTTTTATTTTAAGAAAACTTGGAGGATGATGAACTTGTTAGAAGAAAATACAGGGAGAAATCAACAAGTTGAGGACTAATTTATTAGTGACTATGTAGAGTGAGGATTGATTTCTAGCTATCCCTTTACTTTAATCCTGTTGCCGTATGCCATCATCATCTAATGAATAGTTACAGGAGATTAGAGTACGTCATCTTGTGCTATTTTTGTTTATTAGCATGGTTTTTTTTAAAATAGTGATAAAATAACATCGTGTGGGAAAGAATGGTGAAATAATACAATTTTTATATGATTAAAAAAAATATTACATTCAAGTTTGCTGCTATTAAAACATAAAATTCAAAAAAAATATTAAAATTCTTATTACATCCCCGCTTATACTATCAAAAAGATTTTGATAAGATGATTTTAACGACACTAAAAAATATCATTACCGATGAATAGATTGAGTCACACTTGCCGTCAAAGATGGTAAATCACTCGTTATTTTTTTACTGTAAATGTGATACACTCGAGTCATTATTGGTGATTTTTATTGATATTCTTAAATTTATCTCATTGAGATTTTTTTAATAGTAATAATAATATCATGATCGAAGTTCTATTATATCTTCAAGGTCTCATTTTTATTTTTCTCTCTCTCCTCTTACAGCTCTACTCATGTGTAATTTATTTTATATTTTTTAAAAAATATTATTTTTTTTATAATAATAAGTTTGAATGTTGCGTTTCTTAATCATAATATATATATATATAGTGTTAATTTTTTCTCTCCTTTTCAAACTATATTATTTTTTCAATATTTTTTTTTAAATAATCTAATTTTTTAAAAAAATATTATCATCTATACATTGGACAAATGAAGTAATTAATACGAGTCTTTGACAATTGATCTCAGCCATTTGATTGCAACCTGTAGCACCAACCAATCATTTCGCCTGCAAAGCTGAGACTAAC
>Ga0325411_1001997_pt1 | contig 22887 bp, 10 predicted proteins | sample PopdelMetagenome_13_FD_206181 | JGI IMG/M metagenome (GOLD analysis project Ga0325411, IMG submission 206181) | Populus deltoides microbial communities from Bellville, Georgia, United States - Xylem-PdIQD-R4 | ecosystem: Host-associated > Plants > Phyllosphere > Stem > Wood/Secondary xylem... | reverse complement strand
GTATTTGAAAAAGAAAGAAGAAAGAAAGAAGAAGAAGAACCTTTCGGGTAGGCTCTGATACCAAGTTTGAATCAAGTATAAATCACGTTTCAAAGTATCAAGAAGAGTTTATTATTTCTCTTATATTAAATGAGGAATACAAGCAAATATATATAGTACTGGAGCAACCAACCAGTTCCTACAATTAAGCTATTCTGCCTATAATATTACTTCTGTAATTAGGAAAGAAATAGTATTGTTACTCTAATTAATCTATCTTACCATATACATTAATACTAAGAAAGGAAAGAATTCTGCAGAAAAGGAAACCTGTAGAAAGGGGAAGAATCATAACGAAGAGGAAAGAATCATAATATTTCAACAAGTAATATAGTCATCTACGAAAGTTTCCTCAATCCTATGATGGCATTCCTCAAAGACCAGGAGATTTCGGAATAAGATTTCCGTGCCTTCATCTATCTGCAGTTGTGGAATTTCTAGAATCCCTTTACTGAATGTTATGCCAAATAGAAAGCTTTTTTCTGGATTCCTAAATTTCACTCCAGATTGATGGAGCTCTGTTGCAGTGGGTGCTCTTGAAAAGGCTGTTTCTTCCACGGGAAGACCGCACAATGCCGGTGGCTGCTGACACTTTCTTAGGAAGTCAACGAAATGCAGGACTCCAGAGATATCGATTGCTTTCCAACAGTCCTCTTTCACCCAGCCAGCCCATTGACTTCTTAGAAACCCACAGGTAAGCTCAATAATGGTACAATTCTCAGCTGCACTGGATAGCTCGAACAACTTCTCGAGGATGAAGAAGGGAAGCTGATTTTCAAGCAATAACATATCGAACACTACGTTATGTAGCATAAATGGACGATAGAAAATCCGATCACTATGTCCATTTCTAAAAACCAAACTCCTGTACTTCAACTTCATTAAGACCATAATAATGAAGACAGCATCCAGTAAGATCATTGTTACGAAGTCTTTTCTAGTAAGTTCAATGGTCTCTGCATAACAATCACGTAATTTCGTTTCATTGTCCTTGATAATGTTAAATAAATTCTCCACGCTTACGTTGTTCTGTTCAAGAAACTGCTGCAGGTACGTTTTTTTTTGGTCTTCCATAGCTTTGAGATTTTCCTTACCATGGTGAAAAGGGCCTATTGAGACTACTCGAGGTGTAAATGCCTTTCTATGTAACTTCCGCGATCGTTCGTGGACTCTATAGATGCAGCATTTCGGGGAGGGAGCCTTCTTGATCTTCAATTGCTCCCTCAAAGAATTGGCTAACTCATTGATATCAAGTGAAACTTCATCGCTCTGATCCATTTTCTGCTGATCAGTACTTGATGTTCCAACAATTTCCATCCTGTGATTGAGCTGATACAATCGCTGGTGTTCAGAAACAGCACGTATATACTAACACTAAGTCATGAAATAAAACATATTCTGACAACAACCACAATAATAGTTTGCATGAAATCAATCTTAATTTGTGGTTATTTCTATCTGTGTTAGTTTTCATGGGGTTTCTAGTGACGAGCTTTTTACTCATGTTTTATTATGGAATGCAAAGTAGTGGTGTCTTGCTGTAAAATAAAAGGGTAAACTTCAATTATTTTCCTTGTAATAGATTCATTAATATTCTACTTCTACTCCTACTCTTATAGTTTTCATAAAATCCTGTTAATATTACTCTTAACTATTTAATATCTTCTTTTTATTTTGGTTTTTCAGTTTTTTAGGTTTCGAATTTTTGTTGTAAGATACTATGACATGCATAAGGACTTGAGAGGAAATAATAAGAGAAAAGTTATAAAAAAACAATAATATTTCTGCATAACAATCACGTAATTCTTTTTCATTATCCTTGATAACGTAAAATAAACCCTCCACACTTAGCTTGCTCAGTTCAAGAAATTGTTGCGGGTGCATATTTTTTTGTTCTCCCATAACTTCCAACAGCAAGAAGAAAAGTACTAGTACTATACTCTCTTGAAGAACTCATTCCTTAATCTATGCTCTTGTCAGCATATTATAGAATTTCAGGCTTAAAGCCATACAAAACAATTGAGTTATCATAATGAAACATGTTGGATGATCGAACACAGTCTGTATGATAGTGAGTATGACTAGAACAGCAGCTGCCACGACAGAGATTATAGTCCATGGATTGCGGAAACTGTTCTGTTCCAAGGATGCCTTCCAGTTGTGCCCCCGCTTTCTGTAGTACTTGTTCAGATCTTCAACTACACCAGAAAAGTAGAAATTGTTGACGTTGATAAAATTTTCCTTGGAAAGATTGCGAAAAAGGATTGAAACTGCATCGTTATCATGGAGCCAGTTTCTTAAGATTTCGTATTTGACGAGTATTTCCACGTCCTTAGCAGAGGGGACAAGGAAAGAGAGCATTGCAATATAGTCTCTTACATATCTATAACGACCGCCATTGCATTGCTCAAAGGCTTGGAGATTTCTAAATAGGATTTCCGTACGTTTGTCTATCCTTAATTTTGGGATTTCCAACGTCCCTTCATTCTCATCAAATTTTATGTCGAGTAGTTTTTGGCTGGACCCTAACTTAAACTTGATTCCAGCCCGATGGAGCTCCGCTACACTAGGTGCGGTTAGGGCTTCAAGTGTATTTGGCTGCATGTGCTCTGCTGGCTTCTGACAGATTCTTAGAAAGTCAACAAAATGCTCTGCTTCAGACAAATTGATTTCCATCAAAATACTGCTCTTTGGCGCCCATGAACCCCATTCACATGATAAGAGATCACGAGTAACCTTAATCATGGAATATTCCTGATGATTGTCCTGTATATTGGATAGTTTGAACAACTCCTCAACAATGAAGAATGGAAGCTGATTTTCAAGCAGGCACAAATCAAACCTTATAATATCTTCTTTCATCCATGGTTTCTTGAATATGCGGTCAGTATATTTATTTCGGAGATTAGGGAAGCTTCTTTTCAGTAAGAACATAATGAGAAAGGAGCAATCCAGCAACACCATTTCCACAAATTCCTCTTTACTTAGATTATCAAAGGTTTCTGCATAACAATTACGCAATCTAGCCTCCCTGTCTGCAATAGTTTCTATAAAATCCTTCGCTGCAATTAAGTTTACCTCGCTCAATTCAAGAAATTCCTTCAGGTACAGTCTCTTATGCTCTTCCATTTCTTTGAGCTCTTGTTTTCCGTGGTGAAATGGGCCAATGGAGATCACTTGAGGTGTGTAAGCCCTTTCATTTAACTCACGTAATCGTTTAGGAACTCTGAATATTGAACAATTATTGGAGAAATGAGGCAAGATGCTCAACTTTCTTTCCACGGAGACTGCTAATTTGCCAATGTCAAGCGAACTACTCGTCTGATGTCTTGATGTTCCAGCAACGTTCATCCTGTTCCTAGACATTCGCTAGAATCACAGTTACCAATTTGTTAGATAAATGCTACAAAAATTTCAATAACAATTGTAAAAGGAGATGAAGAATGCACAATCAAACACAAGATTCCCAGACAACCATAAGAGCATCTCTAAGGAATCAAACCTGATTTTTTTTACCTTTTCTAATTGTAAATGTTTAACATAAATGCATGTCTTTGACTACTTGAAAGAGCTAAACATTAAAAATCCATAGCTTCTCTAAATTAAAACTTACAAGCATTTTCTGCAAAAAAATAAAAAGGACTCGGTAGCTCTCACTTACACAATTTGTGAAAGTCTGAAGTTTTTCTGAAGAGTTTTCTTGTCCGCTACTTTTTTTTCCTGCAATTCAGCACCTCTTCTAATTCTACACAAAATTCCTCGTCAACGTTTTCGGAATTGGACGTTAACTTGAAAAGTAAGAAAAACTATGAAAAGCTACCTTTTTTTTAGTTACTTGGTAGTAAATAAACTAGAGGGATAGATGTGAAAACATTGGATAATTTTAAACTATAGGGATAAAAGTGAAACATTGATAAATCTATAAAGGCAAAATACCAAAATGCTAAAATAAATTCAATGTGGTATCAGGAAGAAAATAACAATATGCATTAAGACAATTGACAAAGACATAAAAAGCCTGTAGGACTCCGAAACAATATGCATTAAAACAATTAACATATAGAACTGGCATCCAGTTCTATATGTTACCCAGTTTTGGACTCGAAAATTTCAGTTAGAACTGGGGGGCGTTTTAGCGAGAAGCTTTTCACTCATGGTTGATTATGGAACGCAAATTAGTGGTGTCTTCTTGTAAAATAAAAGGGTAAACCTCAATAATTATCCTTACAGATTCATCATCATCATTGCTCTACTTCTACTCTTATAACTTCTATTTTCCCACTATAACCCTTGTAGTTTTCATAAAATTCCATTAATATTACTCTAAAAGCAATTGACAAAGACATAAAAAGCCTGCTGGATAGAAACTTACACACCTAAAAGCTCTCGACAACCGGCAGTTATAGAAGTTCTTCTCGTCTCAAATGATGACAATCTCCTCTAGTGTCCAAAAAGATGTGCCTAGAATGGTATTTGAGAGTTTTTCGTGGGTAGGTATAGGAGGTTCTGGGGTTTTTTATAGGGCAAGGGGAGAGTGTGAAATGGGATTTGAGCCGTTGATCGGTAAGCTAATGGGCAGTCGAGATGGAGATCCGCGTGCACGTGATACGGCAATAGGATTGCTTTTACAATATTAATCTTTATTTTTAATTTTTTTCAATTAAAGAAAGCTTATTTCATGTACAATACTGCATGGATATATATATATATATATATATATATATATATATATATATATATATATATATATATATTAAGAATAAACTAAAATTGATAAGTGTTTCACTGTGCAAGTCCACAGTGAAACGCTGAGCAGTCTTCATCCTCTCTTTTTTTTATGGGTTTTTTTTGTTTTTTTTTTTTGTTTTTAATGAATTTTTTTGTTTAATTTTTTTATTTAGTTATTAAATTTTCATGACACGGATCTCGAGTTTGACGAGTTAACCTGAATTTTTTTTCTTTTCTTTTTAATTAATAACATATACTAAAACTGTTCAGTTTTTCACTGTGCAGTCCACAGTGAAAAGCTAAGCTGTTTTTTTTGTTTGTGATATTTTTTTTTTGTTTTTTTTTTGCTTTTTATACCTTTATGGTTTATTTTTGCTTTTTTTCTTTGTGTTTTTTTTCTTTTAATGATTTTTTTTAATTTAGTTTGTTAATGTTATTTTTTTTAGTTATCAGACTTTCATGACACAGATCTCGGGTTTGACGGGTTAACATGGTTTGACGGGTTAATCCAGAATTTTTTTTTGCTTTTTTTAAAGTTTGATGAGTTAACTCGGAATTTTTTTTTTGCTTTTTTTCTTTTTAATTAATTTTTTTCGTTTAGTTTAGTTTTTTAATGTTAAATTTCTTTCTATTTAATTATCAGACTTTCATGACACGTATCCCAGGCTTGATGGGTTAACCCGTTACTTTTTTTTTTTCTATTTAGTTATCAAACTTTCATGACGCGAATCCCAGGTTTGATGGGTTAACTTGGTTTGAAGGCTTAACCCAGTTAATTTAGATTCTTTTCTTTTTCTTCATTAATTTTTTTCTTCATGTTGTTTTTTTTTCTTTGTTTTTTTAATTAATCTATTTAATTATCATACTTTTATGACACGACCTTGCAGCCAGACCCACATTCAAGGATCTTGGGTCCGGTGTTGCAACCAGACTCACTTAAACTTGAGTCATGTAAGTTTAATGCTATTATTAATATTATAAATATTACTCTTTGGTCAAGCGTTACAGCTGAACCAAAGGCTCTTGGGCATATCTTTGCAGAAAAACCTAACACTCTTGGATCTTACCCTTTTTTGATATTTTTTATGTAAGAAAAAAATTTAACCCGTGGAGTGTGCCTTTGTTTTTTTTTTCTCTTTTCGTTTTTAAGCCTTTTACTGTGGATTGCACAATACAATCCACAGTGAAAAAGCTGATGCCTTTAGTTTTTTTTTAATCTTTTTTAATTAATTTTTTTTAATTTAGTTTTTTAATATAAAATTTTTTCTATTTAATTATCAGACTTTCATGACATGGATCCCAGGTTTGACGGGTTAATTCAGTTAATTCATATTTTTTTTTCTTCATTAGTTTTTTTCTTCCTATAGGTTTTTTTTCTCTTTGCTTTTTCCTTTTTAATTAATATTTTTTTAATTTATTTCATTAATAATAAATCTTTTTTCTATTTAGTTATCACACTTTTATAACACCAATTCCAGGTTTGATAGGTTAATTTGATTTGGCAGGTTAACCCGGTTGATTCAGATTTTTTTCTTTTTCCTCATTAGTTTTATTCTTTCGATTTCATCTTTTGATATTGTATGCAGTCCACAATGAAAAGGCTGAAGCCTTTAGTTTTTTTTTTTTGCTTTTTTTATGTCTTTCACTGTGTGGACTCCACAGTGCAGTCTACAGTGAAAAGGCTGATGTCTTCTTTTTTTTCTTTTTAATTAATTTTTTTATTTAGTTTGTTGATATTAAATTTTTTTTCTATTTAGTTATCAGACTTTCATGACACGGATCTCAGATTTGACGGGTTGACTCAGTTAATTTAGATTTTTTTTCTTTTTCCTTATTAGTTTTTTTCTTCTTATAATTTTTTTCTTTTATTGTTTATTTTTATTTAATATTATTTTTATTTAATTTAGTTCATCAATATTAAATTTTTTTCTATTTAGTTATCGAATGATGCCTTTAGTTTTTCTTTTTGCTTTTTTACTGTTTTTATACCTTTAACTGTGGATTACGCACTGGAGTACACAGTGAAAAGGCTGATGTCTTTTTGTTTGTTTTTTTCCTTTTTAATTAATTTTTTTTGTTTAATTTAGTTTGTTAATGTTCAAACGGGTTTACCTAGTTTGACGGGTTAGCCCAGTTAATTTTGTGTTAACCTGTCAATTTTTTTTTCTATTTAGTTTTCAAACTTTCACGACACAAATCCAAGGTTTGAAGGGTTAACCCGCTTTGAAGAGTTAACTCAGTTAATTCAGATTTTTTTCTTTTTCTTCATTAATTTTTTTCTTCCTTTTGTTTTTTTTTCTTTGTTTTTTTCTTTTTAATTATCACACTTTTATGACACGACCTTACAGCTAGACGCACATCTAAGACTATTGGGTCTGGTATTGTAGTCAGACCCACTTAAACTTGGGCCATGCAAGTTTAATGTTATTATTAATATTATAAATATTACTCTTGGATCAAGCGTTGCGGTCACACCCAAAACTCTTGGGTATAGCTTTGTAAAAAGACCTAATATTTTTATATCTTAATTTTTTTAAATATTTTTATGCAAAAATTATTGACCCGTGGCATCGCGTAGGTCAAGTAACTAGTATAAACTATTTTGCAAATCAATCTGTAAGCTTAATTTATTAATTAATTTTTTTTGCTTAAATAGTTCTATAAAATATTTTAAATTAATAATTGAATTATAACATCATAAATCTATGAACTATCACTATCATTATTATAATGTTTCAATCATATTAAAATATATTACAAATTCAAATTAATAATATAATATAATATATATATATATATATATAGAATAACAAAAATATGTTCCTAGTTTGTACTGGATACAGTCTATGATGATGTGTTTTGTCATAACTTATTTTTGGATTATTCTCTAAATTCACTTTTTCTCTTCCAAAAAAATCAAAAAATATATATTCGGACTAAAAACAAAAATATCTAAAAAAATAATAACAGTGAGAGGAAGATGCCAGAGTGCCTAGAAAATAGCTAAAAATTGGTTGAGGAGGTTAGAAAATACAAAGATTGAAATTTTACAGTATATTTTTGACATATGAAGAGCCCTATTGATGAAGAAAATTCAATTTGAAGAAGAAAGGTCCAAAAACAAATATTTATAGATTCAATTAAATTTTATGAGGTTTAATTGAATTTATAGAGAGTTTGATTGCAAGAAAAATTGATTTTTAAGTAAATTTAAGCTTTAATTGAAAAAAAAATTAAAGTTCTAGGGTTAAATTAGAATTTTTGAGAGTTGATTTTGTCAAATCAGGGGCTTAATTGCATAAATATTGAAATTTGATGGCCAATTAGAGACTTAATTGAATAAATCCAAAACCAAGGACCAAACCGGAAAAGGTGTGGAAATATAGGGTTTAAATTGAAGTTTTTCAAGGGTCAAATTAAATAAAATTGAAAGTTTGAGGCCAATCAGGGGTGTAATTAGAGATAAATCACAAATTAAAGAACTAAAGCGTAATTGACAAAAAATTACTAATCATCTTCTTCTTCAAAGAGGCTGCTCAAGGGGCCTCCTTCCCAAGGTGTTTGACGTCTCGTTTCTTCCCCAAATTAAATGAAACCTAAACGAAAACGATCCCCTGACACCTGACTACACGCTAGTATAAATGAAATTTGACCATATAATAATGTTGATATATATATGTTTTTGATCATTTTGATATAATAATGTTTAAAATAAATTTTTAAAAATAAAAAATTATTTTGACGTGTTTACAAATAAAATAAAAATAAAAAGGAATCGCTATCATAATCCTAAAAGATTTAAATATTGACTATTTAGATCTTATTTGGTATTGTAGTATACTCGTGATTTTGAAATTTTTATAAAAATCACTTTAAAAAACAATATTTACCATATTTTAACACATGCATTTAATCATTATGGTATTTTAATTTTAATCATGTTAAACATGTTTAATTTTATTAATAAATACCTTATTTATTTTTAATATTTATTTATGTTTAATTTATGAATTTAGTATTAGATAAATAAATTTAAAATAAAGATAAAATTCTTGAATAAAAACACTTTTCAAAGGAGATTATTAAAATATTATGATCATAGATTCTTATTAAAAACAAAAGGAAAATTTTTTTGAAGCACATGTATGGATAAAGTTGCTTTTGAATAATTACATTTTTTATATTTTATATTTTTAATAAATTGTAGCGGAACGAAATGAAACTTTTTTTTTGCAACTTGTGTACCTCTTTATAACGGAGCACGTACTAAAGAAGCATACCTTTAATGATCCGGGGCACTATTTTTTAATATTTTATGGCATAATTATTTAAATATTTATTTAATTATTAATATTTATTAATATTTTTTTAATTTTAAAATATTCATTCATGTAATTTTTCATAAGAATCATTTCTTATAAAAATTTTAAATTCAAAACTAGTATAAATAGAGTTATTTGTTTTATTTTATATTAAAAAACTTATAATTCATAAATTTATTTAAAAAAATTTTATTAAGATTTTCTCTCCTATTTATAGCCTTAAAACTTCAAGAATAGAGTAATGCATAAATTACTTAGAAGGTATTTTATATTGTGATAAATGGTGTTTTTTAAAATAATTTTTTATTTAAATTTTGTAAAAATAATTTTATTTTTATTTTTAACTTTAGAATATCAAAATTACAAAAAATATTTAAAAAATATATTTTTAATATTTTTTAAGTTGAAAATACTTTAAAAAATATTTAAAAGCAGACTTTATACCAAGCACAGCAATAGATTCAATTGACCTTGCCTGTATTGCTCATGTTTTGACACATTCATAAATTAAAATAAAATAAAAACTCGTTAGCTCTCAATTCTCACATAAACTGTGCAATTCTGCAGTTTTTCTCAAGATTTTTTTTTAATACTTATTATTAGAAAATAATATAAATTATATATTGAGATTTTATTTGACACTTAAGTTATTAGGTTGAAATAGTTATCTGACATAGTATTAAAGTCGTGATGACCAAATGGTCAAGAATTCGAATTTCACTACACTATTTATTTGATAAAAATTAAATACAAAATAATATGAATTTGAACAAGTTTCAAGCCCAAATAACTTTCACTTAGTGGATGTGTTAGAGAATAGTATAAATCATATCTTGAAATCTCACCTAACAAATTAAACTATTGGTTGAGATGGTTCTTTGATATTATGTACCTCGTTACGGGAATGTTTGACATTGCTTTTCAGAAGTTCTTTTGAAAAAATTTTAAAATTTTTTATTTTATTTTTTTGTTTTAAATTAATATATATATGTTTTTGATGTTTTCAGATCATTTTAATGTGTTAATGTAAAAAATAGGGGCAGTTAAAAACCCAACTAACCCGGTAAAAAACTGGTTGCAACATATTAATTATTTTTTTATTTTTTTCTTAAAATAATATTGTTTTGATTTATAAAAAAATAAAGTTAACCAGAGTAAGTTACCAAAACTTATGATTTGAATTTTAAATCCATTAAGTTACCGAATCAGGTTTAAAAATACTTACCAGAATTTCCATGTAAAACATAGGGTCTCGATTATTTAAGTTTAATGCAAGACTTGTATACAAGACTGTGACCGCAGGTAGTGCTTTTCTGGCATGACATTCCACAAAGCGAAGAATAATATTTTTAAAATTCCCTTTTGAAAATTCAAAAATCACAAATAATATTTTAATATCATTATATTATTATTTTTTTATTAAATATATATTGAGCCGAACGACCGGACTTTAATGACACGAGTCTTCACCAAAATACATAATTAATTCATAAAAGTTGATGGGTGTTTTAAAAATAGTTTCTTAAAGCAATGTGAATAATTGGACTCGGATATTCATCTGCCCTATCTATGTCGATTTCAGACCAGAATTCCCATGTAAAACATTATTAAACCTATAAAGTTTAATGCAAGACTTGTATAAAAGTTTCGAGGAAGTTTTATCTCTATAGTTTTTCAACATCTTAAACCTTTAAGAGATCAGCTTTTACAATAGTAATCTTTATCTTCAATTAAAGGATGTTTATTTCATATAAGATTTTGTATAGAATATAAAATATTTTACGAACAAATCTAGGAACTTAATTTATTAATTATTTTTTTTAGCTTAAATAGATCTATTCAAGATTTTTTTAATAATAATCCAATCTTAATATCATAAATCTTTCACCTGCCACTACCATTCAATTACTGATTTTTGAACATGTTTTTCTTAAATATTTTACAAGTAATACTATATTCTAGAAATTTAGCTGCTTTAGATATCTTCCTTGAATTTTTCTACACGGTTAGACGACCCTTATTCAATGGCAGGAGAAATTTGAAGGAGCAATCTGCTACATGATTTGTTAATTTTTTAAAAAAAATATAAAAGAAAATATTATCATTACAACTAGTGCCACTGGCAAGCGGTGTTTTGTGGCTTTGATCTTGAACTATTAAGAAAAAAAGTTCTAAGAGTTTGTCTTCCTAAATATTTAATATTTTAAAAAAACATTTGGTGTAGCTAGGCAGGGAAACCGCAACATATATTTGATATCCTTAATTGATTTAATGTAAAATGATATTTTATACTTAGAAAGAATTATGATCAAGATATGTGAAATTAATGGACAGTGATTCCCAGGTTAGTGGGCTACCTGTTGCCATCTAAATTTATAAGGTACAATCTTTGCTTCCACTTGAAAGCCTAATTTTAGGCAGGGTAGAGGTCCCCAGAGCAAAGAATAATTTTATTTTATTTAATTTCAGGTTTACAAACATTGAGGTTGTCATGATAATTATATTGGTATTTAAATTATTGATGGAGATTTCATTATTTCAATAAAGTCAAGTCTCCAAACATCCTGAGTGGAGAGCTAATATCAATGCCTGGTTTCAACGATTTCAAGTAGGTGTTAATTTTAAATTTCCAGTTTATTTTTAATAAATAATTTTTGAAATTTTATATCTTGTACTATTTTTATTTTCAATGAATTATTTATATACACAGAATAAATTTGAGTGAGATAGTGCGGACAACAATGTTGTCAGGAGGGTGTAGGAGAATCACACGGCAACTAGGTAACATCGAAAATAATATTTATTTTTTATCTATAATTTCATGTTCTAAATTTTAATTAGTTACTATGGAAGTAGGTTGCATGATTTTTGGTATGACACCCAAAAAAAGACGAAAAGATATGCGAGAGACAACGATCTTGAATGATGGAATGAGGTGGCAGTTTGGTCGGAATTCAAACTGTCATTCATCTCGAAAGATATATGGGCAGCATATATTGAGCACGTGACGTTTGAGCGGTTCTCACAGCACTCATAATCCAGAGTCGTCAACCGGAACCAACAAATTCATGGTTCGGTGACCACGCACATCGGTGGCTCTGTCCCGTTCAGTGCACGTGCGAAGTGGATGGTAAGATTAGTTTATATGAAATATATCGTTAATTAATTTGTTGTTACTTATAAATATATTTAACTTGCAATCTTTTTTTTCCTTACAGGCTACATCTCTTGGACGGGAGTTGAGTCTAATAGAGCTATTTGTAGAGACACACGTGCGGAGTCAAGACCGCCAAAAGGGGGTGCAACAGTACATGGACAGCCGTGCTCATTATTTTGTGGTATGTTCGTTTAATCATTTTATTTTGTAAGTTATTATTTTCTTGAATTGAATATGATGATTTTAAAAAAAAAAATTCAGGAGACCTATAATAGCTGGTTGAGGGAGAGATATGGGGACGATCCTTCGACCTATCCAGATTTCGATCAGGATTTGTGGATGAAGGCTGGATCGTCTGGTGGACCTGATAAAAATCAGGTTTACAAGCTCTCCAACACTACGGCCGAAAACTTGCGGTCAGCCCGTAGTACCTCAATCGTTGGGAGCTCTTCATTAGAATTGAGCACCCAATCAGAGAAGTTGTTAGCCTTGAAACAACAATATGAACGTCTCTCGACGGATTATGCTCAACTTCATCAAATGGTCATGGAGATTAGATCAAAGTTGGGTGATGATCCATGTGCTGCTCCTTTTTAGTCGTACGGTCCCGGCAACAACTAGCCTCCTCCTTCTCTGCTATTTTAATTAGTTTAATTTTATTTTTTTAAAACATTTAATTTGTAATGAATATTTTGATGAATATTATTTAATATTATTTTACATTTTTAATGTTTACTACAAATTTATTTGGTTATTAAGTTTTTTTACTGTTAATAAATAATTTTTAAAAAATATTTGAAATAAATACCGACGGTATTACCGAGGGAACATGGCCGTCGGTATTTTACCGAGAGTTGGAAAAAATTTACGGGTCGTGCCACAATCACCGACGGATAAATTTTGTCAATATTGACCCCGACTAAATCCGTCGGTATTTGTTAAAGTTGGTAATATTTACCACTCATGCCATATTCACCGACAGCTAGTCCATCGATAATTATCGTTTAAAATACAAACAGAGTAATTCCGTCGGTACATTTCTCACGTGAATTTTTTTTTTGGCGCACTGAGCCGTTTATAATATCGTCGGTGTTCCATTGGTGGTTGCTTTTTTAATTGCCAACAGAATGAGCGACGGAAAGAGAAATTACCGACAATAACGCCTCCAACAAACTTATTCCGTTGGTGACGCTGTCAGTAAAATTTTTACCAACGGGTTTAGTTCATCTCACCGACAGAATTAATCTATCGGTAAAATTGCTTAATGGTGTAGTGAATATTTTACAAGTAATACTATATTCTAGAAATTTAGCTGCTTTAGATATGTTCCTTAAATTTGTTTACACGGTTAAACGACCCTTATTCAATGGCGGGAGAAATTCGAAGGAGCAATCTGCTACATGATTTGTCAAAGTTTTCTTAAAAGATAAAAGAAAATATTATCATTACAACTAGTGCCACTGGCAAGCGGTGTTTTGTGGCTTTGATCTTAAACCATTAAGAAAAAAAGCTCTAAGAATTTGTCTTCCTAAAATATTTAATATTTTAAAAAAACATTTGGTGTAGCTAGGTAGGGAAACCGGAACATATATTTGATATCCTTAATGTAAAATGATATTTTATACTTAGAAAGAATTATGATCAAGATATGTGAAATTAATGGACAGTGATTCCCAGGTTAGTGGGCTACCTGATGCCATCTAAATTTATAAGGTACAAACATGAAAGTGGACGCAATGGCCGCAGGTATTGTTTGATTCTTGCATGGCTTTCCACAAAGCATGAGAAGAGAAAAAAAACTGTGAGAAGAGAAAAAAGAAAAGAAAAAAGACATTTTGCAGATGAAGCAGGACACAGACATAGAAGAAACCAACATTGTTAACATTTTGCAGGGAAAGCTCGAGCCTTTTGTCAAGGATGGCGACAACATTTCTATCTAATTAAATATAACCATATACATGTTTATACACAAATATTATGAATATAAAACATATTGATATATAGATAGAATAATAAAAATATTTTTCTGGAAATAGTCCACGATGACGTGTTCATTTTCTTTTCAGTTTAATGAAATTTGATGATGTTATGAAAAAGAAAGAAAGAAAATATTAGAAGAAAAGAAACGGAGAATTATTTAAATATTTATTTAATTATTAAGATTGATAAAAATTTATTTAATTTAAAACTAAGTATAAATAGAGTTATTTAATTTATTTTATATTAAAAAATTGATAATTCATAAATTTATTTAAAACTTTTTTATTAAGATTTTCTCTATTATTTAGAGCCTTAAAACTTCAAGGATAGAGTAATGTATAAATATTACTTAATAGGTATTTGAAATTGTGATAAATGGTGTTTTTTAAAATATTTTTTATTTAAAATTATATTAAAATAATTTTATTTTTAACTTTAGTATATCAAAATTATAAATAAATATTTAAAAAATGTTTTTTAAGTTAAAAATACTATAAAAATGTCTAAAAATAGAATTTATACCAAACACAGCAATAGATTCAATTGACCTTGCCTATATTGCTCGTGTTTTGACACATTCATACATTAAAAAAAAACTCGATAGCTCTCCATTCTCACACAAATTGTGCAATTCTGCAGTTTTTCTGAAGACTTTTCATCTTTTACAGTTCTTTACCTCATCTTATTCTACAAATCTCTGAATCAATATCGCATAACAGGAAAATGTAGGACTTTTCAACTTTCTTTCCACAAAGATAGCAGTTAAAAAGCAAGAGTAGGGGGGGCAGGGACTTTGAGGAAGTTGAAAAATAATATAAATTATATATAATAATTTATTTATTAATTTAAATTTTTTAGTTATATTGATTTTTTATATTATATTAAAATTTTAATGATTAAATAATTATGAATTTAAATTTTATTATTTTTATTTATTTGATAAAAATTAAATATAAGGTAATATAAACTTGTATAAGTTTTAAATTTAAAGGTTTTTACTTGAAAGAATGTATTAAAAAATAATATAATTTATATTTTATAATCTTCTCTAATAATTGAAAATTTTAAATTGAATTATTGGACAATAATTCTTCACCAAAATACATAATTAATTCGTGAAAGCTATCGTGATAATGATGTTTTAAAAAGAGTTTTTTAAAACAATGTGAATAATTGGACTCGGATATTTATCTGCCCCGATTTCAGATCAGAATTTCCATGTAAAACATAGCTAGGGTCTCCATTATTAAACAGAAGCTAGAAACCTATAAAGTTTAATGCAAGAATTGTATAAAAGTCATGCCAATTTCCATGAATAATTGGCATGACTTTCCACAAAGCCTACTTTTAGGTAGGGTAGAGGGCTGTGACCGCAGGTATTGTTTTTCTGGCATGACTTTCCACAAAGCAAAGAATAATATTTTTAAAATTCCCTTTTGAAAATTTAAAAATTACAAATAATATTTTAATACGGACTTTAATGACACAAGTCTTCACCAAAATACATAATTAATTCATGAAAGCTGTCGTGATAATGGTGTTTTTAAAAAACATTTCTTAAAGCAATGTGAATAATTGGACTCGGATATTCATCTGCCCTATCTATGTCGATTTCAGACCAGAATTCCCATGTAAAACATTATTAAACCTATAAAGTTTAATGCAAGACTTGTATAAAAGTTTCGAGGAAGTTTTATCTCTATAGTTATCTACTTGATGACATTTTTCAACATTTTAAATCTTTAAGAGATCAGCTTTTACAATAGTAATCTTTATCTTCAATTAAAGGATGTTTATTTTATGTATAAGATATTGTATAGGATTTAAAATATTTTTACAAGTTAGACGACCCTTATTCAATGACGGGAGAAATTCGAAGGAGCAATCTGCTACATGATTTGTCAAAGTTTTCTTAAAAGATAAAAGAAAATATTATCATTACAACCAGTGCCACTAGCAAGCGGTGTTTTGTGGCTTTGATCTTGAACCATTAAGAAAAAAAAGCTCTAAGAGTTTGTCTTCCTAAAATATTTAATATTTTAAAAAAACATTTGGTGTAGCTAGGCAGGGAAACCGCAACATATATTTGATATCCTTAATTGATTTAATGTAAAATGAAATTTTATCCTTAGTAAGAATTATGATAAAGATACGTGAAATTAATGGACAGTGATTCCCAGGTTAGTGGGCTACCTGATGCCATCTAAATTTATAAGGTACAAACATGAAAGTGGACGAAATGGCCGCAGGTATTGTTTGATTCTTGCATGACTTTCCACAAAGCATGAGAAGAGAAAAAAAAGTATGAGAAGAGAAAAAAGAAAAGAAAAAAGACATTTTGCAGATGAAGCAGGACACAGACATAGAAGAAACCAACATTGTTAACATTTTGCAGGGAAAGCTCGAGCCTTTTGTCAAGGATGGCGACAACATTTCATTTTCTTTTCAGTTTAATGAAATTTGATGATGTTTTGAAAAGGAAAGAAAGAATATATTAGAAGAAAAGAAGTGGAGAATTAGTCGACCACTTATCTATAGGCCATGAACAGATTGGCCATAAATCAAATCCGTACGTGGGTTATATACCTAACTAGAAATCTGTGTCATCTCGGCTATTAATTTCATTTGCGAATGCAAAATAATATAAAATTATTCTTGAAAACTTATTTAATAATATCTCTAAAATATTAATTTCCAAGTTATATTGTCTATGGAGATTAATTTATTCAGAAATAAGATCAGGAAGATAAGTTATATTGCCTTAGGAGGGAGATTAATTTATTCAGAAATATGATCAGGAAAACAAGAAATGAAAGGAACAGTCATTGCTTAGGATTTTAAGTACACTGAAAACATAAAAAGAAAGGAAAATACAAAGGGATTAAATATTTATCACACCGTCTGTATGACAGTAAGAATAAGGAGAAAAGAAGCAGCAACAACAGAGATGTCAGTCCATGGATTGTTGAAATAAACCTGCTTCAAGGTTGCCTTCCACTTGTGCCAAGGCTTAAAAAACTTCACTCCAGACACTTTCTTAGGAAGTCAACAATATGTAGGACTCTAGAAGAATTGATTATTTTCCAACTGTCCTATTTAATTTACACAGTCAAGCCATATCGTTTTAATAACCAACAGGTAAGCTCAATAAGGGTACAATTCTTGTTGAGAAGATAGTTTGAGTTGATCTAAATCTACTGTATTTCCGACTTCTCTTGTAGCTCCGACTTCTCAGGCATATACTTATATATAATCGTTATAACATTGCAGAAAAATGACATTCAGAAATAAATTCCTTTCATTCTTTTGGTTTTCATTCCTTTTATTTGTTTTCATGGTATCAGGAGCATGGTTAAATCCTAACGTCTCCACCAAGCTTCCGCATATTTTTTCAATTGAGGATAGTATTTCAACAAGTGCTACCAAAACACCACCCATTAGAACATGTTTTTTTTAACCATTGATCCATCTGATCCTTTTTTTTTTTCCATGCCTCAGACCATCCAAGTCAGATTTTCTTTCGTCCATGGAAGTTTGTTGACGTAGTGTTCGATTTGTGCTTGCTAGAATATCAGCTTCCATTCTTCTTCCTCGGGAAGTTGTTTGAGCTATCCTGTGAAGCCAATTATATGAATTGTACCACTATGGAACTTACCAGTGAGTTATTAAAAGAAATCTGGGCTAACTGGGTAAAAGAGGACAATTGGAAAAAAATAAATTCCCCTGGAGTCCACAACTAAAAATAGATGACAACACAGAAATCTTATTCAGAAATCTCCAGGCCATTGACCAATGGCATCATAGTTCGGAGTATATTTTCATAAGTGACTATATTACTTTCATCGGCTGCCTCGTCCGTGCTCCTAATGATGTGGAAGTGCTGGCTCACAATGAGAATTTGAAAAATATGCTAAACAGTGACGAAGCAGTGTCAAATCTTCTTTACAACCTCGACAAAGAAAATGTTGTCACTAAAAATAGTTTTCTTTCAGGTATCTGCAAAGACCTGAAGTCACATTGCACAAAGCGTAGGCACAACTGGAAGGCAACCTTGAAGCATGTTTATTTCAAAAATCCATGGACTGGCATCTCTGTTTTTGCTGCTAGTTTTCTCCTTGTACTCACTGTCATACAAACCGTCTGCTCTATCCTTCAATTGTGATAGATATTTAATCCCTTTGTATTTTTTATCTTTTCTTTTTATGATTGCAGTGTACTTAAAAACATGAGCTAAGACAAATTTTACGTGCTCAGTGAATCATTAATGATATCCTTTTAATTGTTTTCTTCATTAATTAAAAAAATAATTAATTAATTTTTTTAATAACATGTCTATGGGGTTAATTTATACGCACCTTAAATAATTTTATGAGTTCTAAAATTAACGATTATATAAGATTTCAGTGATAAAAAAAATAAAATCTATTTATTATGAATGATAATTGTTATTTAATAAAAAAATTATTATGAGAGGACAAGTATGATATTAAGTTGGTGGAGGGAAATTAAATATTGTTTTAGTAGTGGAGGGACGACCATATTCTTTCTCTAATTTATTAATGTTTTAATTTAATTATATCTTTAAATTATTAATAAGTAAATTTTATTTAAAAAAGGTGTTCGTGTGGTATCATCGAACCAAATCAGTGAGCCTGGGCATGAGTTTTGGATCAGGTGGGCTTGATTAGGCATAGATTTCAAGGCTGAAACATGGGCCTAGCTCATATCAGCAATTTATAAGGCTATAGAATTATAATTTAGAAGGCAATTTCCCATACTTGCTGCATCCACTCGCTAGTGAAAAAAAAAAAAAAAAAACTTATAGCAAAAGATGGAAATTTTAGATTTTTGATAGCCATGGTAGTTAAGTAATTTTATTGGGTATAAAAAATTGAAATCTCTGTGAAGCCCCCTCCACCATCCTAATTATATCAAAAAATCCATTACAAAAATACCAAAACACCCCTAATCATGAATGAAATTTTATTTTTTAGGGATAATTTAGTTATTATAAATTACATAAAAAGTTGAAAAAACCAAAACACCTTAAGCTTCAACTTTAAAAAATTTAATTTTAAAGGTAATGAAATCATTTTATTTTGCATAAAAATTTGAAAAAGTCGATCTATCTCCATATGACTAATGTATCCATAACTGGTTATACATGTAGTTTTGAGACGGGCAAAACACTGGAAAAACACTGCGGAGTGTTTTGCCCTCACGTTTCATATTTTCTTTTCATTTTAATATTAATCCAGATCTTGACCCACTAAAATACATGAACTCTGTCCAGATTCTGCAAATTTTAGCCGAGGCAAGGAACAGTTAGCCTGGATATTCTGATACTGCATTTAATTCTTTAGATGTTGGTAACATGTTATTTCTTCAAATTTTGATTAAATATTTGCCTCCGACTGCATAATTCCCTCTCTGATTTCTACTGACTAAACATGGATGAGCTTACAGTACCTAAACGCATAAAAATCAAATCATGTCATCAGGAATAGCATGACAAATCATTTGCTTTGATCTTATATTAATCAAGGATAACATTCTGAAGCATAGTGCTAGTTGATAACTGGAAACTTTTACATGCTAATTGAGGGAAAAAAAAAACAGAACATGAAAGAAACAAGCATTGATCACACAGCAATCCAAATCCATGGAACACTTAATTGAAATCCTGGAAGCTACACATGCATAAGAGAACACACAGTTTGTACCATAGTGAGTATGAGGAGAATCAAGGCTGCGATAATAGAGATTATGGCCCATGGAGTATGGAAATACTCTTGTTTCAAGGTTGCCTTCCATTCATTCCAAGGCCTCCTGCAGTATGCTTTCAGATCTTCAACGAGACTAGCGAAGATGAAATCATCCGCGGTGAGAGAATTTTCCTTGGAAATATTATGAAGAAGAGTCGTAACTGCTTCATAGTCATGTATCCAGTTGTCTATTATTCCATTTCGAACAAGGATTTCCACATCCTTAGGAGTAATGACAAGCCAATTGATCATTGAAATATAGTTAGCTATATACTCTTCGTGGCAATGGCATTGCTCAAATACCTGGAGATTCCTGAATAAGATTTCTGTGTCGTCATCTATTCTCAATATTGGCATTTCCAGGATCCCTCTATCGAATTTCATGTCGAGCAAACTTTTGCCCGGTTTAAACCTGAACCTAACTATCCAGCTTGATGGAGTTCAGTTATACTTGGTACGTTTATGGTCTCGAGTTCTTTCTTCGTTCTATCTAACTCTGATGGCTTCTGACATTTTCTTATGAAGTCAACAAAATGTGCTACTTCAGACGGATTGATTTCCTCCAAAATTCCCTTTTTCAATATCCAAGACCCCCGTCTCTCTTCGAAGAACTTGTATGTAAGCTCAATCAATGAATATTCCACTTCAGCAGGGCTATATCTGTTTATTCTGGATGCTTCAAGCAAATCCTCAAGAATGAAGAATGGGAGCTGATTTTCAATCAAGCACATGTCAAGTGATACATCGTTCTGCATCCATGGTTTATTGAATATACGGTCATTGCCACTTCCAATTCCTACACCACAACCTTTGAGCAGGACCACAATGATGAAGGAGGCATCTAGTAACATCATTTTCACAAAGTCTTCACTACCAAGATCGATGGTTTCTGCGTAACAATTACGCAATTCTGTCTCTCTCTCCTCTACAACTGTAATTAACTCCTCCATGCTTGTCTCTCTCCCTTCAAGAAAATCTTGCAAGTACAATATTTTGTGCTCCTGCATTGCTTTAAGCTCTTCTTTTCCATGGTGAAGTGGACCAAGGCTTACTACTTGAGGTGTGAAGATCGTTTCATTCGACTCACGTATTCGAATAGGGGCTCTGTAGATACAACATTGATCGGAGAAAGAATGCAACATTTCCATATCCGCTCTCAAGGACTCCGCCAACTTGTTAATATCAAGTGGAAGTTGTGAATCCTGATCATATTCTGTTACCTGCTGATCATCAACCGATATTTCTACGTCCTCCATCTTGTGGGGATACTGACCAAAGCAATTCTATTGTCAGGCTCAATATAAAAAATTTGATTACCATTAAGTAGTCTCAGACTAATTCTGATTGCTTCAGTTTAAAAAATAATAATCTGGTTGCTAGAACTAGAAGTATGGACCGGGGAATAGCTACCTATCACTTCAAGGTTGCATGACAAAAAGGTTTTTGATTAGAGAGACAAATATAAAAATATAAAATAAATCTATCTCTTAGATTCACATTCTCTTTCAAAACATCTATTATCTTTGTTTCTTGTATCTTGAGACAGTAATTCAATGCCACCCAACAACTTTGATTTGTAATGTCAGAAGTAACCAGCAATGTGTTCATCTAGAACTAATTACAAGCGCTTTTAAAAATTGCTGCTGAAGAGCATATATACGACAGAGTTGAGAAAATTCCTATTGTCGGCATCAATAAATTTATCATTACTACAAATGCTCGAACAAATCCAACTCCTACTAATAAGTAGAAACAGATGAAAATATACAAAAGATTAAATATCAAACAACTGCGAGAATGCAAAAAATTAAATAAGGATTTTAAACTTCAATTTCTAATTTCTTACTATTGATGACTACATAACTACGTACAACAATTTCTACTTAGATTGGCTTGAAAACGTCCTTCTACGCTGTCCCAGAAGATAGTGGTTCCCAGTTTCTCCGTGAAGAGTGTTAACTTCTTTTCATCTTCCAACGGTCGACGTCAGCATATTTCTCACTCTAAAGGTGACACATTGTATATAGCAAACACTCGCCGGATATAAAGTTAAAGTGAGAGTCACTTTAACTTTATATCTGTAGAGTGCTTCCTATATACTAATCTTAAGTTAAAGATGACTCTAACTAAAAAAAAAAAAAATTGTTTTATTTGCCATCTACTACTAGCATTTTATAATATAATCGACTATTATAAAAAAAAAAATATCACTACGAAAACAATTACTTCACTTTCTTATCTGCTGAATTATCTAATCTTCTTGATTAATAAAAAGGATATCGACGACTGCAACATGTAAGCACGCTAAGCGAATTGTAAGCTGTCACCTGTTTGAACAATCAAGAAATTAAAAAAAAAAATCATTACAGAATAATATAAAATCGTTTTTTAGCTTCATCTAGCTAGTAACTTCAATTTTAATTTGAAATATTATACCTAATTAAGCATTATGTCGATCATATTTATGAATGTGTTGATCATAACATTAAAAACAAAATTAACATGTTATCAAAGCTTTAATATATAACTAAGAAGCGAGCAGCTTTTTTATTAGAAAATAATATAAAATTATTTACAAAAACTCACTCAATATGACCTTTTGGATTAAGACAGTATTTTAACATAAACTAGATAATTAATTGAAAATGGCAGCTACACCGTTTTGAAACCAGCCGGGCTAAATGAAATTATGAAGAATTTGATGTTTTGCATCAATAGAAAATTAAGGAATCCAATAAATCTCTTTATTTCATATATGATTCTCACTTGAGCTCTAGAATTGTGACTTTTGCTTTCATTTAGTAGGGTCAGGTCAATTCTAATCACTTTATGGAGGAAAAGTTCGAGTCTACAATGAATTATTGACATAAAAATCTCAAATAGTTGAGTGAAAATT
>Ga0325411_1001996_pt1 | contig 22894 bp, 12 predicted proteins | sample PopdelMetagenome_13_FD_206181 | JGI IMG/M metagenome (GOLD analysis project Ga0325411, IMG submission 206181) | Populus deltoides microbial communities from Bellville, Georgia, United States - Xylem-PdIQD-R4 | ecosystem: Host-associated > Plants > Phyllosphere > Stem > Wood/Secondary xylem... | reverse complement strand
ACACCTCAACATATTTTTATTCTCAAGATGTTAGTGTTGCATCACCATAAAAATTTCTATGCAGTGTAGGCACTATATTTCTTGTCAATGATTATTTTTTACCCACACTTCTCTACCAATGGCATAACAAACACCACATTTAATGTTAACATCAACCTCTTCACCAATGGTGTATACCGAGTCTATATATCAAAGTACTGTAACAATACTCTCCATGCTCCATTGGGTGCTTGTAACTCATACAATCATGTATTTGTAACACCACTCTCCTCACTCCATAAGGTAAATTGATGTGACCAAGGTCTATAAACATCTTTGGTAATTAGGTAAAATAAGAAGGCTAAGTCAGGCAATAAAAAGCCACACTTTTTCTCATACTCATTATATTATCTCTTTTTTACATTATTTTCTTTTAAAAATTTATTAACTTAAACATCAGAGGGTCTCTTATTTCGACATGGGACTTATGTTGTAGGAAACACTAAGCCTAAAGTGAAAAACACACGTTAACCCTAATCACCATTTTCCAAGATGTAACCTGAGGAAAGACCATTTTTTTCTAAAGTTTTCATGACTTCACTTTTTTAAAACCCAAAACACCAATTATTATTTGCAATCATTTTCATTGATGGAAATGATATACTGTAAAGGGAAAAAATTAATTTGATGTGATCATAACTACGACATCAAATGATTCATTAGAAGTGTTCATTGGGTATATTCTAAGACCTAAAATGAAATGAATCTAAGAGGAGTTAAATGGGCTAAGTCAATAAGCTTGGGTTAAAAAGGATCGAATCTTCCAATCTAGACCTTTGTATACTTATTGGGTCATATCTAAAGTTATAGAAGGATTTTGGATTCGATTCTAATTGGATTGGAAACTATACATTTGTATATTTCCAATGATATATGGTAGAATTGCTAATTTATCCGAACAAGAGGGAACAACATGTTTAAAGTTGGACCTAAAATCTGTCAGCAAAGTGCAAAAATTGAAAATACTTATTTCATTAAGAGTCCTTAATGTTATTGGGAACTTATGTGGCAGAATTTAGGTTACTTATTTTACAAAGATTCCATATCAAACAAGAAGAATTAATTGGTCAAAAATTATTTCTTATTTTACTTGTTCATCAATGATTCTTCAACAATTATTTCTCAAAGGTATTTTTCACTATCATATACGGAAAAAGAATAAAAATAATTTTAGACTAGTATTTTATTTATCTTTATTATTTTTAAACCTTATGTTAATTAGTTTGGGGTTTATTTAAATTGGATGCATGTATGACCCATTAGCATTAAGATTTTTATTTTCAGTTTGTGTGAGAAAATACTATTTGTAAGGACAAAATATAAAGACTTCACAATACTATTGTTGCTGAATTTATTTAGTTTATGTGAGAGAGATTCTCACATTCTTTGGTTCTCTAGCAAACTAAATTTACTTATCGAAGATTAATTAGTTTTGTAATATCTTTTTTATACTTTTCATTCGTGAATTGTAAAAAAAACTAAGCAAAACCAGTGACAAAGAAAGCTGGAAACATAGAGGAAAAAAAGCTGTTGCAAATTATGAAGAACACCTCTTCAGCCCTTACTTGTACTAAACTTGAACCAAAATTGATGTACACCATAATTAATTTCCATTGTTTACCAGCCATAAAAAAATAACTTGATAGCCTTTTGCCTTTAAAATTATAACAATTCAAATGGAGGAAATAATTGTTCAAGCAATTTGTTAATGGGTTGGCTTAAAAATAAACTTTATGGGTTTGAAAAAGTTTTTCAGCTCGCAGCTATAAGACTCCTAACAAGTCCAACGAGCAAGTGTATACTGTTTAAGTTTAAAATCCATTTAATCTATGAATTATGTTTTCTAAAAGCTTTAATGCCATGCAAATTTAATTTTAACTCTTCAATTTTTTACTATATAACCTACAGAATATTTCAACTAAAAAATCATTAAAATTAATTTTTCATTTACTTAAAATTTGTTTTTAAAAAGTTAATAATCTGTGTTAATGTATAATTTACAACAAAATCTTAATTCAAAAAATGAGTGGACTTAATTTTTAATATGGTATTAAATGCACCTTTAATCATATTTTTTAGAATAAAATTTTAACATTTCCTTCTCTTTTTTTTCTTTCTTAATTCAGCTATTAGTCTGGAAAAACAAAAAATACATGCCACGTGTCACAATTATAAGGGCACACAAGGAATCACGTGGCTGCACGCGCAGATTATGTTGTCATACAGACGAAAAAAGAAAATACGCTAGGAGCCTAAATCACATTAAAAAAAAAAAAGAAGAAAAGGAAGAAGAAGAAAGATGTTGTTGATCAGATAATATCAAGATTGATATAATAAGTTGTTTTCTTAATATTTTTTTAAAAAAAATATTCTATCTTGAATTTGTTTTTAGTCAAATTATATTTTTATTAATCATTTAGATTGTTTTTAGATCAAATTCATCAAATTAACTAAATCATATAGAATCAAGCTCCATACAATTTAATTTGTTTCTATTAAAAAAGACATCTTATTTATGTTTTTTTTTTTAAATAATCCAACTCACACTATAATACATGCCAATAATTTAGTTCTGCACTATTTCTAAATGTATACCTTAGTCATGCTGAGTTGTAAGATATATATATATATATATATATATATATATATATATAAACTTATGGGAAAAATATTATGCATTTATTATGGACATAGACTCATTGTACTATGGACCACACTATAGACATAGAGTATTTAGTCCAAATATTATGCAATTAAAGCTAGTGGGTTCACCTTTGACCCGTGACACATTGGTGAGATGACCTGCAAGCAATGAATAGTGATAGTTTGGCTATAGAGCTTCCATAAAGAATTTATTTTTATCTGGGTTGTTGGGTTCTCTTACCCACCAAAACCCAATAGTGTTGGGTCTTGCAGCCAGCAGGACCCTATAATATTAGGTCCTACTGGACAACCAGACCTAATAGCCATTTGAAATAAGAGAATAAAAGCTTTTAAAAAAAATCATCTATTAGTTATAAGAACAATCTTCATATGAAATATTAAAAAAAAAAAAAGTTCCTTACCTTAAAAGGATATAACCGAATATCTCTTTTAATTGTCTTCAAAGAAGAAAGATGAAAATAAAACTTCCTTCTCTTCTTTATAATATTAAATTTCTTTTTTCTATGTTAAATTAGTTGTCACCCCCCCCCCCCCCCCGCGATCCCTTACTTAACACCATTCAGTACCTGTAATAAATTCCCAAATATTTCCAATTTGATATTTTTCATTTTTAAATTTTTTTTTATTTTATTTAAATTTTTTTCCTAGTGTATAGAAAAAATAAATTGATGGAACTTTTTTATTTTATACAAAAGTTGGGTGGTGATAATTATTTTTCATTTGAGATTGGGTTGAATTTTCTTATTAAAACATGTTTGTTTTAGCGTTTTAAAAATGTTTTAAAAAAATTTTGATAAGTTTTTATTTTTTTCTTTACTTTAAATTAATTTTTTTTTAAATTTATTTGTATTATTTTGAAGTGATGATATAAAATATCAGTTTAAAAAAAAAACTATCTCAATATATATTTTTTTAAAATAACAATGTTTTTGGACTTGGCTTCGACAGCTAGACCAAATGTTTGGGTCTGGTTGCGGAGCCAGAACACAATCTTAGGTCTGGCGACCGAGCCGAATCTAATAGAATTGGGTCTCGCTTTGTAGGCAGACCCAAATTTTGTTTTCTAGTCAAAAAGTGTCTTTGGGTAGTTGGGTCCTGCTGGGCAGCTAGATCCAATAGTGTTGGGTCTTGCTGTCAATCGGACCCAATACTTTAAATTTTTTTTCTTTTCTCCTATTTAATTTATTTTTCATACGATAAAGACTAAATAAGTTGATGAGACTTTTTTCATATTGTACAAAAGTTAGGTGATGATAATTTTTTTTATTTGAGGTTGGGTTGAATTTCCTTACTAAAGCATGTTTGTCTTTACATTTCAAAAATGTTTTAAAAAAATTTTGAAATTTTTTTATTTTTTTCTTTAATTCGTATTAATATTTTTTTATGTTTTTGTATTATTTTGATATGGTGATACAATATCAATTTTAAAACATAAAAAAAATATTCTATCAATATATTTTTAAAAATAACCATTACATGATAATATAATAACTAGTATAGTGGCCTGCGCTCCGTAGCGGGTCAATAACAATTTTTTTTAGATGTAAAAATGCTTGATTTGGGTTAAAAGCATGAAACGTATTAGCACCATCACCATCTTCAAATAAAATATTTTCTACAATAGCACCATAAATACCATAATATAGCAATGCTTAATATATCGACAACTAATTTCTTTCCCTATAATGTTTTTTTTAAGATATTTACAATTTTATGTTTTTTCCTTTTTTGTTCTCTTATTTACTTTTTTTTCATACTATAAAGACAATAAATAAATTGATGAGACTTTTGTTTTATAATGTAAAAAAGTTGGGTGATGATTTTTTTTTTCATTTAAGGTTGTGTTGAATTTAATTATTACAGCATGTATGTTTTTGCATTTTAAAAATTTTAAAAAAAATTGAAAATGTTTTATTGTTTTTCTTTACTTCAAATTAATATTTTTTTCCTCTTGAATTTTTTTATATTTTATCTTATGTAATTTTTTTTCATACGGAAAAGAGAATAAATTGATTGAACGTTTTTTATATTGTACAAAAGTTAGGTGATGATTATTTTTTTCATTTGAGGTTGAGTTAAATTTCCTTATTAAAGCATGTTTGTTTCTGTGTTTCAAATATACTATAAAAAAATAAATTTTTTTATTTTTTTCTTTAATTCAAATTAATATTTTTTTGAATTTTTTGTATTATTTTGATGTGATTGAAAACGGTGTAGGTCCCTGAAATTATACCTTTTGGTCCGCCTACCCAGTAGGTTTTAATACCTTTAGGTCCGTTGCTTAACAAAACCCAATAGCATTGGGTCAGGCTGCCAGCCCAACCCAAAAACTATTGGAAGAACACTTGGGTCTGGTTGTCCAGCAGGACCTAGTAGCTTTCGGAAGAAAACTTGGGTTCGACTGCCTAGCCTGACCCATTAGCTTTGGGTCGGGCTGCCCAACATGATCCAATGCTATTGGATCCAGCTGCCCTGCAGGCCCAATGCTATTGGATGTGGCTGCATAGCAGGACACACTAGCTTTGTATTCGGCTTCCCACCAAGACCCAATAGCTTTTGGAAGAAAACTTGGGTCCGTTTTTGACACGACCAAAAGATTGATGTCTTCTTTCAAGTGCAGGAGTGTCGAAGTAATAAATAACTCGACAAGACCAGAGTCGAACCACAGGGAGGTTAACTATATAAATTATAAATAATATTAATACAACAACAACAACAACAACAACAACAACAATAACAACAACAATCAATCAAATCCAAAATGAAGCCCAAGATGTGAAGCTCATGCCGAGTTGAGCGAGCAAGCGCATTTGACTTAAGTCAAAAGGCCACTTCGCCTAAGGTTTCTTTTGTCTAAAAGCTTTGGAGCCTTACAAACTTAACTTCCCAATACAAGTTACAAGAAAATCTTGTATTCTTTTAATATTGAAATATAGGGTTTTGGGTTTTACAAAACATGTCAACCAAAGATTCCTAAAAATTAATTTCTCATTCACTCATAATTGTTTTTAATTATGTTAATGTTTTATATGAAAATATTTTTGTTAAATAATAATTTCTAATAAAGTTTTAATTCTAAAAATAAGTGTTCAACTTTTTAATTTAGCCTTAAAATTGTCCATTAACAATGATTTTAAGCAAATTTTCTAACATTTATTTTTACGTTCAGGAAGTACTAGTATAAAAATTGATTTAATGAAATTATACCAGGATGATGGGATATCTCCAATAACAACTTTTTTTTCAAATGTAAAAAAAAAAAAGTATAGAGAATATTTTAAGTGTCTTGGGTCTGACAGTCAAACCAGACTCAAGAGCCTTGGGTCTGGCGGCTGATCCAGACCCTGAATAGCCTTGGGTCTGGCTGTAAATAATTACTCAATAACATTAGGTTTGACGGCAAAATCAGTCCTAAGAGCTTTGGTATTGGGTCCTGTTGGGCGGCCGGACCCAATAACGTTAGGTCATGTTGGGCTGCCGGATCAAACAATATTGGGTCCAACTAACCCAAGTTTTTTTTCAAAAGCTATTGGGTCCTGGTAGGAAGCCGGACCTAAAGTTAGTGGGTCTTATTGGGCAACCAGACTCAAAGATATTAAGTCCTGTTGGGCAGCCGCACTCAATAGCCTTTGGCCTGTAAGGCAGCCTGACCTAATAGCATTAGGTCATGCTGGGCAGCCGGGCCAAATACTATTGGGTCATTCTAGGTAGTTGGGCCCAAAGCTATTGGGTCTTATAGGGCGACCAGAGCCAATAACGTTGGGTCTTGTAGGGCGGCCATACCCAATAGTGTTGGGTCATGAAGGGCTGCTGGACCAAATTTTATTGGGTGCTACTAGGCAGCCCAACCCAAAACTATTGGGTCTTGCTAGGAAAACTGATTAGTACTTAAAAGTGCATTTTTATCAACGTTTTATATCATCATTTTGCACTTGAAGTATCAATAACTCCTTAATTAAAGCATGTTTTATAATCATAAGTCTGATACGATAAGATACCTTTAATTTATGGTAAATGTTCATCTTAAATGCAGGCCTATCATATAAATCAAAAGATTGATTGATGATTTGAACTATTGAAATTGAGAAGACAAAGAGAGGGTTAAGCTTAGAAAAGAGATGCTGGTTTAGTCTAAAATGGAACACTATTCAGTCATTGGGTCATATCTGGAGCTGTAGATCTTGGATTTCAATTTGGTTTATATGGCTAGAAAGCTAAGACATAGGCCTAAAACATTTATGGGAATGCAACACTCAATTCTGCTGTTTGGAAGTCCAAATCTTAGCAACAACGGAGAAGTCAGAATCTGTCCTGCAGCCCAGACACTGTTCAGTGTTAAGCCCATATCTCGAGTTTTAGAAGTCCAATGCACCAATTTTTTTTTTGGAAAGCTAAGACAATTTCATAGAACTTTCATGATTTAAATCTGTTCAAATTATAACGTTATCAATGACGTTTTGTTCAGACAAGAAGATAAGGATTGTCACTAAGTCAAGATGTGGTCACCCACTCAACAATGATATAAGGATTGAATAATGATAAAAAAATTTTTGTTAAGGTTAGAGGATCCACTAATGGTATTTCAAACAAATATAGTATAAACTCTTATTACTCAACTGGAAACCACATACAAAGGAGGTTCCAATCGGATTATAAATTGTTAACATGATTACATTAGTTATGTTATTCAAATAATGCTAATACTTGTAAATGTTGTCAGACATTCATGATTATAATTTATGTTAACAACAAATCAAGTTTCTTTCATAGCACAGGTGTCGGTTATACCATACGGTTTGGGCTATGAAAGTGCCAAGTATTTGTTGTACCAAGGGTTATACAACATAAATCTAGATTAACCATTTAACATGCAAAGTATTAAAAGTGAATAAGAAAACAAATATAAAACATGTTAGTATTAAACATTAAAGTTCATGTTGAGTTTACACTATCCTTATCCTTATGGATCTATTTTGATAACCATAGCTTGAGGTTTAAGGCAACTATGTTTATTTATTCATTATAATATTCATCATCTTTTGTCTTACATCAACTATGCATTTAATGATCTATTTCAGTAACCATAACTTGTATTATACATCAACCATACACTCATCAATTCATTTTGATAATCATAGATCACATTTTACATTATCTATAATCATTAATTTGTTTAATAAACTCATCAATTCATTTTGATAATCATAGATCACATTTTACATTATCTATAATCATTAATTTGTTTAATAAACTTAACTTGTTCTTTAAGAAATTCATTGCAGCCAACTTAACTTCATATTATAGCCCCCACAATTGCAGCTAGCTTTTCACATCTCATTCCCCTCACAACTATCTGACTATTTCAATCATCTATTTGTCCCCGTCATGAAGGCATATTCATTTTCATATCATTTTCCTGCCTTGTAGGTTTATTTCCACTTAATATCATTAACCTGCCTCAAAAGAATAATTTATATGATACCATTTTCCCACCCTGAAGGTATTTTCCAACCCCAAAGATATAATTTATTTGATATCAATTTTTTTTATAATGAGCACTTGTATATAGATAACTTGCATTCTAATATTTACACTAATAACTTGAAAAATCAAAGGGGTAAAGGGTGAACCCTTACCTGAAGTTCCACTCCACACGTTTCTCCTACAAATCCCAAATGATAACAAATTGACATCTTTTTTGGCCAAAAACATATATTTGTTCATTTAGCAACCAATTTAGCCTCAACAAATAAGTACATAAGTTACCATAAACATTTGCACAATCTTAGCTTATTTTAGCCATTACAAGCATACACATAATCAATCCATTCTTTAACAATAACATAAAAACATTTGACCATTCATACCTCAACACCTATACACCTTTGGCTCTTTATTTCCCTAAATGTTTTAGCAAATATCAACGATATCACACACAAACTTTTTAGCCATCAATCCATTAACACGCATACACACTATTTGGTTGAACAATCCATAACACACACATATAATCTTTTGGCCATTATAGCTCACACTTACATACATTCATGACTATTATAACAGTCCATAAGTACATGCATTTATAGCTATCCTAGCAGCCCATAATTTCACATTTTTAGGGTTGTCATAATAGCCTTTAATCATACATATTCTTAGTTATTGTAATAACTTACATTCACCTATATAAATATTGTCATGGTATCCCTTAAACTATCTACTTTTCCTACCATAATAGCCCTAAATTACACACATAACATTGCCCAAATCAGCCCAAACTCACATATTTTTGCACTGCTATAACAACCTTGAATTACACATATAATGCTCCCAAATTAGCCTAATATCACATACTTTTATGCTGCTAGACCTTTATTATGCACATAACGCTACCCAAATCAGCCCAAACTTGCACTTTTTTGTACTAATATAACAACACCTAATCTTCACACATTTAGGCTGTCATAACAACCTATAAATACTCAATCCATGGTTGTCATTCCAACAACATTTGACCAAGGAGAAGGAGACAACATACAACACATTTACTCACTAACATTCAATGTCTAAACCTTTCATCATCTATTTTTATAATCCGTTTTATTTTCTAAGCTTATTGTTACCTAATTTTCACAATCCAATTTAATGACCAAAGTTTTTGCATATTAATCATGCCCAAGTAATTAAATATCTCACATCATTTCTTCTCAATCTTTTATGAAAAGTTTAGTAGTCAATACATGGGTCCCTTTTATGACATATAGTTAATTACCATTAAAATTGTCAAACTTCAATTTAATAAGTCTATTTTTCTTCACACAATTTATCAAACACCTACTGTGTATTTAAAATAAATCATCTTTTACATAAGGACATATATATACTTCATCTTTTTTAAAACATAACAATAATGTTTTACTCATCATAATCAATTTATAATCATTCCCACCATGAATCTACACATCATAGGTCAATTCACAATGATTTTAATCCCAATTATATATTTAATTCATAATTATATTATATAGTTAACATAAATTCCAGCACTAATTATACATACATATTCTTCCAAAACACACCAATAAAAATTTCATACATCATAACTCAATTCATAATAACTATTATCATAATTACCTATTAAATGTATCATCAAAACTTATAATTTACAAAAAAAATCATCTCTAATTTCAACTATCATGGCCTACCATCCAAGGGTTTTGAAATTCATGCTTGGCCTCATATACTTTGCTAATCATATTATTCATACCATCCTAGCAGAAAAATATCTAAGAATTCAATCTAATTTAACATTTCCATCATTTAATTCCAACTACATACAATACCAATAACCTAGCATATATATATTTCTTTAATCTTTGAACTCAAAGGATAGAAATGAAATCAAAGGAATTTAATGCTTCTTACCACTCATAAACAACTCAAATTTGACGGGTCTTTTGATTAGAGTCCAAAAAGAAAACCTTAACTTGTTTCCCCTTTTTCCACCTCTCCTCCATTTTGAAGAACTCTCTCTCTCTTTCTCTCTCTCTCTCACTAACTACCCTAATCTTTCAATTTATCTCTAATCTCACAAGGAAATCATAAGGATTTAATAAAGTTAATATGAAGTGTTATATCATAATGCCGAAAACAAAAGTAGGATTATTTATATTCAAAATTCAATAGCATGTTATCATGAAAAAAAAAGAATGCATCATACATGGTTTTATAAAACCAAAAACAAAGCTTTTAGGTTGAATGATATGCCTTTCTTCGCTTCCATAAAAATGGTTCTCCTCGTTAAATGAAAGAAATCTAGAAAAACTTGGAAACTAAACAATATCAAGGTTGTTAACTCTATTTTAGCTTTTTATCATATCTTTTCTTCACTTTTACCCCTTGGTAAGGATTTCTAACCTATTTATATGCTAACTGCTGGGTTCTTAAAGGTCTTTTAATGCTTAGGCAAAAAATCTAGCTTAAAATCTCCATCAATCTTATCTTAAAATTGTGCAATGTTTTATGACTTGATAGCTTGTAATTGTAGTATCTTGGTTTGATTAAGGCTAGGTAATTGTGATAATAAAATGAGATTGTATACATCATGATAGTAATTGGTATGTTGAAGAACAAGAATGATAAGTTTTTTATTTTATGGGAGCATCAATTAGAGATAAAATTCGTTTCTAAAAATTTCATGAGAAGCACTGAAAATCAAAATTTTTAGCGTGTTTTCTATTTCTAGGAGAAGAAGATGCATAAAAGGTTTGAAACAATGCAGTTTGAAAAGATTTCAATTAAAAACTAGAATTTCTCTGCCTTTCCATTGTAGTCCTTGGCCTTTTAAATTTTGAATTTTGATATGAACCCATGATCACGTAACCCACATACAAAAAAGACAAATCCTAGAAATCCAAAGAATTAGATTTGATAGAGTGTGACACAAAGATTACCTGAATCAAAGTACTAACACTATTGGAATGAACCCTTACCAAACAAACACAAATTTGCAAACAAAAATTATAATTAAGACACCACAAGGCCAATTATATCTTGATAAATCAAATTTGTTCTTTATCCCAGCAAAGAGAAAAGTATTGCATCACATAAAAATAAAGTTATTCAAGATATCATGGTTGCTGAATTTTACATTAAAGAAAATAATATATAATTCTTCTAAATAACTTGAGATAGAAGAAATTCATACAAGGAGATGATTTAGGTAATTTTAGGTATCATGATAGGGTAGATATGAGTTTAGCTAACACTAAGATGAAAATATCTTTATGTTAAAGGAAAAATGATCCCTATATATATTTAGAGTGAGAGAAGAAGATGAAGCTCATACTTGATTGTCATAACTATTTGGAGGGTAAGAAGGTTAAGCTTGTCGTAAATGAGTTCACAAAATATCTATTATGTGGTGGGATCAACTTGTGTTAAGTCATAGAAGGAATCATGAGAGGCTTGTTGAGACTTGGGAGGAGATGACGGCTATTATGAGGAAATGATTTATCCATACTCATTATTATAAGGAATTGTACCAAAAGTTGCAGTGTTTGAGCTAAGGCACAAAGACTGTTGATGAGTACCATAAGAAGATGAAGATCGCGATGGTTTGGGCTAATATAGTGGAGGATATATAGGTCACTATAACAAGGTTCTTGAATGGTCTGAATCACGAGATAATGAATATTATGGAGTTTCAAAACTTTATAGAGTTAGGGGATGTGGTGCATATAGAAATGAAAATGGAGAGACAACTCAAGCGTAAGGGTAGTTCATGGCCAAGCCAATGGGTTCTTTGTCACCTTGAAAATCTAATTGGAAGGTTAATATGGGATAACCGAGATTCTAAAAAAGAAGAAGGACACCTTCACTGATAGTAAAGGTAAAGTTAAAACTCTTACATCTTATAATTATGACATAAACTATTTTTATTGGTTGGGAGTTGCCCATGTTGCTTCACAGTGTCCAAATGTATTTTTCCACATAGAATTAAAAGTTCAAGTCAATTACAGTTCAATAAGGTCTTGTTATATAGGTCAGCAAATGCAATACAAATTTTGTTACTTGTTACTTTTTGAGTTATGGACTTTTTATTTAGAGATGAATTATTTTCTCATAATCCAAGGATATTCAACAACTTATTTTTTGGAGTTTCCTAGTTCTATAAGGTTCTTTAATAGATAACAATATATTTTTCAAGTGTGGCAAGGATTCCTTAATATTCAAAAATCATTTTCTTACAAGGATTACTTATTTGTCCTAGCTACATAAGGACAAGAGCACTAAAGTATTTAATGGCATATCACTTTTGGGATGGATCATTTCTTTATGTTAATCTGAATTATTTAAAGGTTTAATTTGTTATTTTATTTCATTATTTGGATAGTTACATTTACTTTTGTGAGGGGAAACTACGAGGGCTGATCTTGGCTTGGTGGCTGGCATTGATTACTGTCATAGGTATAAGGAAAGGCATTGATGTGGTGGTTTGGGTGGATGGTGTGAAAATGGATGATGAAGCCATGAAGGTTCAAAGAAGTTGAAGGGGCTGTTAGCTAAAGAGAGGGAAAACAATAGCTCAACAACTACAATTATAGTGGTCTTTCATGGATATTTATGATGGTTATTATTACTCCTATGCTGGCATTGTGGGGAAGGAAAGATGAAAGTCACGGGTTGAGGTAGGTGTGTATAAGTTGGCTGTGACTTGTGGAAGAATGGACGCTAAGATGTGTGCTTATTTGTGGGGGGAATAATGGCAGAGGGATCATGGATAGAGAAGCTATTAACTTGGCGTGTGAGGGAGCTACTGAAATTGAAAATGGTGGCATTGGGTGCATTGGAATGGTGGCGGTTAGGTTAAGATGTAAGTGTGGGTTAGTGTCTTTTACTTTGTGAGTGATAGCTGGATATAAAGATTGTGGCTATGGTTTTTTTTTTTTTTTTTGTGTCTAGGGAGAGAATGTAGGAACAACTTTTTATTTGTTTTTTTTCCTCCTTTGTTTTCTAGTATTACCCTTTTTTTTTGTAATATTACCACCTATTTATAGGTGGAAAATTTTGTCTTCTTCCCCAATTGTTTGGTCCCCAAGCAACTAAAAAACACTTTGATCCCTCATTTTTTTCCTTTGCATTTTGGCCCTTTTGTTCAAATATTTTTTTTTATTTTTTATTTTTCTTATTAGAAAAAATAAGGGGTCAAATTTTAGATTTTGACAATTATCCCCCTCTTTATAATGCTTACAACATAAAGTCTTGTAAGATACTTTAGATAGTAAGCTTATAAAGAAAAAAAGATGAAAAGGATGTGGACTTACCACATCAAAAAAAAGGTCAATCCTTCTAAAATTTTGAGATACTCATAGATACCTCAAAGAATGACTAGTCTTTAATGAAAGTTTTAGCAGTATGGGCTTAAAAGTGCACTTGGAAGAAAATTGATAGGGCTTGATGGCGCACTATTTGGTATGTAAGGACTAGAAAATGCAATTGGAAGGAAATAGATAGGGCTTGCTAGCGCACTACTTGGTAGTTGAGGGCTCAAAGGCACACTTAAAGAGAAAAGATAGGGCTTACAGGTGCACTAAAAAAAAATGATAGGGCTTAAAGGCACATTATCTAGGATATGAGGTTTCAAATATGCACTCAAGAGAAAACGATACGAACCAAAGACGCACTATCTATGAGGCGAGGGCTCAAAGGAAAAATATAGGGTTTGCTCATACATTATCTAAGAGGCGAGGGCTTAAAGATGCACTTAAAAAAGAAAAGATAAGGCTTGAAGGTGCACTATCTCATATGTGAGGGCTAGAAAATGCACTCAGAAAGGAAAATGATAGAATTTGTAAAGAAAAAAATGATCTTTGTGAAAAACTAAAAGATGTTTCGAAATAGTATAATTGTACTAGACGACCTTCCAATTGGTAAAATTCAAAGATTTTTTAATTAGTCAAATTATCATGGGTGACTTGCCATGGTGAAGAATACAAGGATTTTTTTTTCAAATGGTCTCATTGTAATAGGTGACATGTTCAAATGAAAAATACAATTTTTTTTAAATAATCAAATTGTCACGGATGACCTGCCTATGTGAAAATACAATGATTTTTTCAAATGGTCTCATTGTAATGGGTGACCTTTCCGAATGGAAAAATATAAAGATTATTCAAAATGATCTCATTATAATGAGCGATCTGCCTAGGTTAAAAATACAAAGATTTTTCAAATGGTTAAATTTTCATGGGCGACCTGTCTAAGTGAAAAACAACTTACCTGATGAGAGGATTTGGCTAGAGATGTCTTAATTGCATGGTTGAGTCTAAAACTTCTTGATGGTAGAGTGAAGACTTCGTGATTGCATGGTTGATTTTCTTATGACAGGGTTGAATAGAGATTTCCTTTCCTAATTTTTCCATGCTAGACTTCTTGTTATTTGTTGTGAGCTTTACTAGGCTTATAACCTTAACGAGTCTTCTTTTTTAGAGTCTTGCTAGACTGGACACTTCTTTTGCTACAACCTTGTTGGGTCTTTAATCGTTAGGAGCCTTGTTGGCTTAGAACCTTGGTGAGTCTTTTTTTATGGAGTCTTATTGGCCTCTTTCTTTATCACAACCTTGATGGGTTTTTAATCACTAGCCCTACTAGACTTAAAACCTTGGTAGGCCCTTTTGTTGGATTCTTTCTTTATCAAAAACCTTGGTGGGTTTTTAATTGCTGAGAGCTTTGCTAGCCTCAAAGTCTTGCCAACAGGTCCCTTTTGCCGGTGTCTTGTTGGACTCTTTCTTGCTAAACCTTGGTGGGTTTAGAATTATCTTGAGCCTTGTTGGGCTTTGGAACTTTGTTGGATTCCCTATATGTTGAACCCTTGTTAGGCTTTGAAAATCATATCGAGCCTTACTTGGCTTAGAAACTTGTTAGGTTTTTGTTCATTGGAGCTTTGTTAAACATATTAAGGATTATTTCTTATGAAATTCCTTTAAAAACATTATGCAATGATTTGGATTAAATGACATGCATGCATCCTTACCTAGTTGGAAATATAGACCCCTTTTTACTATAAATCATCCTCTGATTGGTATAAAGGTTTGATGTTATCGATCTGACTCTTTGGTTGCTCAGCTTAAATCTTCATCCCCCTTCGACTTTGCCTATATGTTTAATTACCTCTTCATTATATCATCCAACTTGAGTTTTTCGCATGTGATCAATTGTACTTGATTGCCTCTTTGTTGCACAACTTGGGTCTTTGGGCAATAAATGAAGCTCTACTTAATTGATCACTTTTAACTGACAAACATGATGTTGCCTTTCTGGTTGGATGGTGCCTTTAATCATGGAAGTCTTACACCATTGACCACTTATTTTGATGGAGAAGTGGTGCTCTATTACTCTCATTTTCTGAAGGATTTCATCAAATGATTTGTTGTCAATGACTGTTGTAAATTGCCTCCAACTAATGTATTCATATGATAATATTTTTCAGGTATCATGCCATCCTTCAAAGGGTTAACCAAATTCTTAGATATAAAGATGCCCCTTAAATGTAGCATTACTCTCAACCGTTGATGGAGTTCATCAAATCATAAATTGTCCTTGACCAACATTATCCTCAACTAATCTAGTTGTGCTTATTCTCTTACCTGTCATCTAGAGGAATTTATCATCGCTAGATTTTGTTCATAGTTTTGATGGATTTTACAGAATCATCATTTGATCATGTGCTTCTTTTACCCCTAGCTGATCTAGATATTGTTTGTTATCCCTCTAAGGATTTACTGCATTGCCTTCTAGCAAGGACCTTGCAAACTCGGTCAATGACATTTTTTATTTGAAAACCATTTTCTTGTTTTGGAATCAACTTGTAAATTTCAAGGATCATACTTATTCAAATCCAATTGTTGCAATTAAATCATGAGATGTAATTTTGAAAGTGTTTTTCTTTTGAAAGGACTTTGCAAACTTGGTCAATGTCCTTTTTTTTTTAAAAACCACTTTATTGTTTTGGAATCAACTTGCAAATTTTAGCACCTCTTTTATTAGCATGAATAATAATGAATAGCTTTGTTCGCAATGTCATGATTCTTGTGAAAATGTTCTTTTGCTTTTTGAGAACATCATTTATTGGTCCAGATTGCTTGCTTGTTTAATTAGAAAAGACATTTAAAGACACGTAATCATCTATGAAAGAAAAAGATTTGTAGGCTCAAAGAGTGTTTCAAGGTTTTAAAGATTTAAGATCATTGTCATTTTATCTTTTGTTTTTTTTCTTTCATATTTCTTTGATATGCCATTTTAATTGCTTTGGAGGGCATCTTTATTTTGTTTTGACCTTGACTTGGTTATTTTATTATTATTATTTAGGAATACCCCCCAACATTTGAATTTTTTGGGCTCTTTGGCTTTTTCATAACCTCTCTGGTTCTGATCTTTAAATTTTTGTTTGCCCTCCAGTGTAGAGTGCGATCATAGTCAGGATACACCTTTAACTTTTGGAATTCTCATTTGTTCTCTAGTGTGGGATGTGATCCTAGTCAGGGTTTTTACAAAGAAAATCTTATTCAAGCTTAAATTGGGACCACAAGTGATATATTTTAAAATATAAAGGGATAACAAAAATGACATTTCATCATTTCAAACACAAGCGATTAGAACCAATATATTTTGTCCTCCTTCAATATAATTGTTCAGAACTTTTGTACAAGGACTTATGTTCTTATGAATTAATAACTAGCCAATCGAACTACATGTGATTATGCATGCAACTAAAATATGACCTAGGAGACATGAGGTGTGAGCTTTTTGTGTATTTTTTATTTTTCATGTCTTGGTTCAAAATTGTTTGGTCACCTCAAAATGAGAATTCATTCGATAACACACTTTGGGTTCAATCATTTCTACCATTATAATTATCCAATCATGGACAACAATATAATTCCAAGTTATTACTTTCACAAAAACATCTTTTGATTTAAAAAAAAAAAAGAGACTAAAAAGACATGTTTCATTAAAAGATATGATGCAATTCTAACACCAAAATGCAGAATAGCAAGGTTTGACAAATACCACAATCTTTAATGGGTTGAAATCCCTAGTGACATCTATATCTTGTTAGTGTTTACCAACCACTTATTATGCTCATGACGATCCAGTGACAATGTGGTGAATGACATTATCCTTCACAAACTCAACTTGTCCCTTACTTCCCAGCTTTCAGACTTGATACCTTAAATTCTTGTAGCTTTTGATTGAATGGTTGAGGATCCTATCATGATATTCACACTTCTCATTTTGATTGTACCACCTAGGGAATGATGATTTATAGGATCTAATAAAACTGGGGTAATATATCCAGTGTTCAAGAGATGTTGGTAAAGTACCTTTGAGTAGTAAAGGTAAAATCTTTGGTAGTGGCATTTGAGCAGCCGATGATATAGTGAGATCTAATCAAACCAGATTCTCAATCTGAGACCCATTCCCCAACCATTCCCCAACTCGAATTCTATCATGATTTTAGAGTTCACAATTCCTATTTTGATAGCTTGTTCAATCCTTTCAGCCACAACCACTACGTTGGTTAGTAAAGTGCTAGGTTGCACTTCCAATCAAGAACTCAAAGTAAGGTATTTTAAAAGTGTTGGTAAATAAACTAGCCATCTTATTTTCTAGAAGATGAGGATCTATCTGAGTAGCTACCCCAAACTACCTCTAGGCGTATTCCCGAATATATTCTCTATCACCCATTTCCATATCTTACAGGCTAGATCTGTCTGGAGCGATGTTCATGTTGTACTCATATTGCTTAATCAAAGCATCCATGAGATCTTTCCACTTCCAGAATTTAATGTTGTATAGCCTCATACATCAGCCTAATGTTGCCCCACTCAAATTGTCATGAAAGAAATGCATCAGTAATTTTTTATCATGCATTACTTTTATCATCATGTTGCAATAAAACTTTGGATAAGTGATAGGAAATTAAATTCCAGTGTACTATATGAACTCGGGTATGTGAAATTTCTTTGGTACAATCACATTCGGGGCTAGACACATCTCGACAGCTTTAACATGATCATACAAGTCCACTCATTTGATAGGCCTTACCTTAGCTTCTAACGTTGTTATTTTATCATGATCAATGTCCTTAGAGGATTTTTATTTTATGGGATTCATTGGCGAATGTATCCATAACTACTAGGGTCAATACAGGTATTATTGATTGCACAAATAATGTATTACATTAGGGTTCCTTACTCTGTCCACCCATCCTTTCTTCAGGTTGGATTGTTGCGGAAGTCACAGGCTGACTAAACATGCATTCACCAAAGGTATTCTTGAGTGTTTGCTCAAGCAAGCTAATGAGGCAGGCCATATTAACCTTCATGGAATCTAGCTTCTTTTGGAAATAGACATCATAATGAGCGCGTTCTTCATCTTCTATGTTTTTTTTATTGGAGTCAGATGTTGTTAACTTTGTAGATTTGAGCTTTTTAGGGACCTATATTCCAACTTGTCATATGCTCACATGACTTCTAAACCTCAAAGGATAAATGCATGTATGCTTATAGATGCAAGTGTATGTACACATGCATCAAATATGAATTAAATTGTTCAAAGGGGAACCCATGACTTCTTTGTTGAATACAGGCAAAAATTCATAATCTAATGAATCTAAAAAGATATTTTCCAAATCCTCATCTCAGTTAAATTCCATACACATTGGAGAGTACAAAACAAAATGATGGGTTTGAGCCCCTTTCATTAAAAAAGACAAAATGGTTTTTATATATGGTAAATTATTGCACGTGTTCATAAAAGGTTATGGTCTTAACTTAGAAAGATCTTGTGGAGTTCAAGATTATTGATCAGGTTTTCCTTAATGCAAAATGAATTATTAAGGAGTCTATATCTTAAGGTCAATTGTAAGTCACTACATGAAGGATAAGCTTTCTACTTTGTCTCAAAAGGGTCTATGACCTACTTAGTGACCACTTTTCGTGAAAGCAACAGCGAATGGTTGGGGCATAGTATGACTACCGTTACCATGCAAACACTCAGCTCATAGTTGGATGTTTTATAAATCTGAACCCCGACTGAAAGTCATAAGGCAGACCACTACTCCTCACCTAACCTAGAATTGAGTTTATTCACAATATTAAAATGCATGAAGGCATTAATTCATACTTAGTGTACCTATACATGAGCAATATGTAAAAAAATACATGCTAAAATTAAATTGAACAGACCAACAAAAATAAACAAGCAAACAATCAAACAAAAAAAGTTTAGTCTGACTAGACAAGTTCCCAATGGAGTTGCCATCTTGTCATTACATGAAAAACATCGAATGATGGAGCTACCTCCTAGAAATGTGGGGTGTTTGGGTTTAATCATAAAGTTATGATTAGAGGGAGTCGCTACTTAGTATTATGATCACTAGAAAACTTATGGTTTGTGAGAGTCTGGGTAAGGGGACTAATTGTGCAAGGGGAAGATACATCACCTCCAATGTACCTTACTTATGATAAGTTGCATTATTTATTGATTTTTATTCTAAGTTGTATTTTTATCTGTTGTTTTTGTCTAAAGTTCAAGGTAGATCTCCCTTCGTGAGGAAATCTCTATCTTATTAGGTTAAATTTTAACCGTTCTATGATCCAAAATTTAGCATGCACTTATTTCCTAGATACAATTGATTCATAACATTTATTGCTATCAATTCATTTAATCTAATACTGTAAGCATGCATTACAATGTGAAGTTCATACCCTAAGTATTAATTAAACAAATTAGTCTTTGTGGTATTTATAAAATTTTGATCAAATCTTAATGGATAATCATAAACTAGTTATAATAGCCATTTTGTAATTTTAAAACATGATAAAAATGCATTTGTTTTCAGGAAATATGCAAGAAACATTTTATAATTTGGTTGTATGTGACTAAAACATTTGGTTAATTATATTTCTTTTATATTTTTATCTATTCATATATTTCTTTTTTCTCTTATTGTTTTATCATTCATTTAACAAAAAAATAAAAGGTAATAAAGAGAAAACACAACTCTCTCTCTCTCTCTCTCTCTTCACTATATTTTACTCACACACCCTATAATTATAGGTTTACAAATAATAAAAATTTAAAAATTTAATATAATTTTAAATACATTAAAAATTTAAAATTTATGAAATGATCCTTTTAAAGCTTGGAAACAGGTTGGAGAGATTGTTGGAAACTTAGGAACCACACACTAGAAAGCTTCCAAAGTGGCAGAAAAGTGGCAGCGCGTGGGTTTGGGGTGGCTTCCTTTCTTTTTCCTCTCAGTGTTGACAGTGAGTGTCAACAACACCTAAAAAAAAAAGAAACCTACACACAAAGCAGTTTATTTTATCCACAAATCTACTTTTCTCTTTTACTCTTCATACAAATATATCAAACTGGAACTAGGCTTCGTTGTTGGTGGTGGAGGCTGCTGGTTCATGCCGATGTGAAGAGGACATACTAGGGGTTGTTGAAAGCAGGTATTGTACGATGGAAGCCGAGATTAAAAAAAAGAGCTGCTGGAGGCACTGACTTTAATGGCGGCCAATAATGGGTCTGTTGGTTTTGGTTGCCATTGTGTTGAGGGGAGTAACTACTTCCATATAGAATAAGGGTGTTGACTAAATAGGTGGCGGAAGCTAAGAGAGAGGGTTGTCGTTTTGGTTGAAAATGAAGAGGCGGTAGCGGTATCGGGAAACCATAGAGGTTGATCTCGGCTTGGTTGCTAACGTTGATTATAGTTGGAGGGGGTAACTTTGGGTATGAGGGAAGGCATTGATGTGGTGGATGGTGCGAAAAATGAAAGATGAAGTTATAATGGTCCAAATGAGCTGAAGGGGCTATCGATTGAAGAGAAGGAAAGCGATGCCTCAGCTGCTACAATAATGGTGGTTCGTCATAAATGTTTGTGATGGTTACTGCTGCTCTTCTGCTGACATTTTGGATAAAGAAAGATAAAGGTCACAGGTTGAAGCTGTTATGAGTGTGTTGGTAGTGACTTATGGAAGAATTAAGGCTAAGGTCGATGCTTATTTGTTGCGGAAAAATGGGAGAGGGATCAAGGTTATTAAAGCTATAAAGTTGGCGTGTGAGGGAGCTACTAGTGTTGAAAATGGTGGCTTTGGGTGCACTAGAATGGTGGCGATTAGGTTAAGATGTAAATGTGGGTCAATGTCTTCTACTTTGTGAGTGACGATTGGTTGTAAAGATTAGGGCTAGGTTTTTTTCTTTTTCTTTTTTTTTTTGTCTAGGGAGAGAATGTGGAAACAATTTTTTTTTCTTTTCTTTTCAGGCCTCTCCCCTTTTTTATGTGTAAGATTACCACCTATTTATAGGTGGAAAATTTTATCTTTTTCTCCAATTGCTTGGTCCCTAAACAATAACAAAAATCTTTGGTCCCTCATTTTTTTCCTTTGCATTTTGGTCCCTTTGTTCAAATATTTTTATTTCTTATTTGTCTTATTTTTTTATTTTTGAAAAAGGCTTGAAAAAAGACAACGTTAACTTGATGAGAAAAATCAACAATTTTAAAAATGGCATGTTAAAAGCTGAAAAGAAATTTGAAGTAGTAGTAGTGAAAGTAACAACAACAACAACAACAATACTTATTAATAATAGTATTAATAGTAATGATAATGATGATGATGATGATAATGACGATAATAATTATCACTAGGGATTGAGTTTCACTTTTTTCCATATATGGTGGTGGTGGTGGTGGTGGTGGTGGTGGTGGTTATAGCAATAACAATAACAATAATAATAATAATAATAATAATAATAATAATATTGTTTATTAGTAGTGGTGGTGGTCATAATAATATTGATAAATCATCATTTAGTGTTCGGCTTTTTTAGGGATTGAGTTTCATTGTTTTTCCATGTATAGTACTCCCAATATAATGTCCCAGGTTATGAGTTTGAAAAGTTGATATGGTCCAACATCCTTTTTTTTCTTTGCCTTATTGTTTTTTGTTATTTCATTGTTCAACATTAATTTTTGAAATAAAAAAAGGCTTTGTGGTTTTTTTAATTTTTTTTATCAGGTTAACCTAATTTGATAGCTTAGACCGTGGGTTTTATAAGGTAACACGAGTTAGCTAGCATCCTATTACACAGCTTACATCTCTATCACGCTATCTCAGATTGACTTATTTTTTTTTTATCCAATTACATACTTCTAGAGAGTTTTTTTTTTCAAGTTATTGTGGTGTTTTTTGTGTGTGTTTTCTATTATTGTCAATTTTTTTATCTTTTAATAAAAATAAAATCAATTCATTAAGCCCTATCAAGATATAATTTGAGTCATTTATTATAATTTTTTTTTTATTTAAGACGTTCTCGCAACGTCTGAAACATTATTTTTTTCCTATATAAAAATACAGATCCATTTTTTTCCCATATAAAAATACGGATCCATGCATAGCATGGAACATATCTAGTTTTACCTATATTCTTTGAAATGACATGTTCATCCCTCACAATGAGAGTTTGGGGGAATGTTATAATTCGTGATGATGGCAACGTCATTAAAATATTATGTGATTCAAATGAAAAGAGTTATGTATGAAAAAACTATTGAACAATATTATCATGTTAAATAAACAAAGGAAGTGAGTTTAATTTGAAAATATTTTTACATAAAGAC
>Ga0325411_1001995_pt1 | contig 22915 bp, 12 predicted proteins | sample PopdelMetagenome_13_FD_206181 | JGI IMG/M metagenome (GOLD analysis project Ga0325411, IMG submission 206181) | Populus deltoides microbial communities from Bellville, Georgia, United States - Xylem-PdIQD-R4 | ecosystem: Host-associated > Plants > Phyllosphere > Stem > Wood/Secondary xylem... | reverse complement strand
CATACATGGACGCAAGCCATAAATTCATCAATCCAATCCAAGTTTCTAAGCATTTCAACAAATCCAATTATTAACTAAAAAATTAAATGTCATGGGAATTTATTGTGCAAAATACACTGTAGATCCCAGTACCATATCATATTATATAAATGGATTGGTCATTGTTTTTTTTTTATATATATTTTGGCTATTAATATTAAACCAAATTTTTAATCAATTTGTTGGGGGAAGATGTGATTGAAAAATAAAGATCAAATTAAAAAACATGTAAAAAATATATAGCTTTAAAATGTTTAAGTATAATGTTTATTGTAGTCTTTGTACTCTACAAATTATTGATATTTGGTTATTTTAATTTTCAAAATTAAAGGAAAAAATCAATTTTGATCTCAAATTTTATTTTTTTTATTTTTAGCTCCCGATGTGAGAAATGTGAGAGAAAATTACTGGAATCTAGGCAAAAGTCTTATCTTGCAGCCTTGCATGATATCTTTTTTACTTCTATTTTATTCGATCAATTTAATATGTGTTTATTTCTATTATTCTTTGAATGAATAAAAAAATTATTTAAATAAGTATATTTAGCAAACATAATTAGGCAAAAGTCTTATATTGTGAAATTAAATATTTTTGATCTATTTTGATCTTTTTATTTTTTTTATTTTATTTTTAATTATCATTTATGATTTTTATTTATTTATTTACATACATAGTTATTGGTTTATTTAATTAATTACTTGAATGCATAGTTTTTTTATTTTTACTTAGAATTTTTTTAATTATAAAAACATACCAAAAAAATACTAGTATATATATTTTTTTAAAAAAAATATCTGATATACAGTGAAGCGCGAGTCAGGCATTCAATATATTTAATGTTTTAGGGAAAATTAACGTCGTTTGCCAAGTGCTCTTGCACACAAATCGCATGCTCTCTTTCTCTATCCAAGGGCTTATTTTCATTCGACTACCGAAACAGCCCAAAAGCTTATTCTAGTCCGAGACACATATGATTTATACCGCACTCCCAAATGTAGCTCCTTCCAGTGCCTTCCAGTGCCTTCCAATCCATACCCTCCCCATTTTTTTTTGGTTCCTATCCAGAACATGTCGGCTCCAACACAACCGCTGGATCAACTCGCCTGGCACGTGTAAGGCTCACAATTCAACATCACATTTAAGAATTTCATTACAAAAAACCTGGAAAATACCTTCATAGCTATTATTTAACCGACCCAAATCATCACCTCACAGCCAGCCCAAAACAACTGCCAGCTTTCCTCTCCATTTCTTCTCTTAAGTTCTCTTTTCAAGCCTCCTCTCTCACTCTCTTTCATCTCCCTCTTCGACGACCGCAACATGGCTCCTGAGCTTGTACAGTCTGCTTTGAAACCAGCCGGGTTCACCAAGCTCGCTAGCTTACCTGGCAGGGCTTATGTAACGTTCTTGGCTGGTGATGGAGATTACGTGAAAGGCGTTGTCGGGCTAGCCAAAGGCTTAAGAAAGGTCAAAACGGCATATCCATTAATCGTGGCAGTCTTACCTGACGTGCCAGAGGAACACAGGCAGATCTTGGAATCTCAAGGGTGTATAGTCCGGGAAATTGAACCCGTTTACCCGCCAGAGAACCAGACCCAGTTTGCCATGGCTTACTATGTCATCAACTACTCCAAGCTCCGTATTTGGGAGGTACGTACGTACTTACGACGTAGGATTGTCATAGAATCTTATTTCTTTTGTGCTACTTGCACGTGGATTATCTGGGTGCTCCTCCCATTCTCACACGTGCCAATCTAATGTGGAATGATAGTACTTCCTGACCTCCATTGCATCTTAGCTCTGACAAATGGGGTTGTCCAATTTCCTGTGGACGAAAATGCCCTTGTTTAATAAAGAAGGGCCGTATCATCTTCATCTAATAAACTGCTTTCAATTTTGTCGTACGCTAATGACTCGTTTTAATTATTTGTAACTTTAATGTGTTGATATGTTAATGTTAAGAGTATGGTGTTTGATTAAATTGCAGTTTGTGGAATACAGCAAGATGATATACTTGGATGGGGATATCCAGGTTTATGACAACATAGACCACTTATTTGATCTGCCTGATGGGCGTTTTTATGCGGTGATGGATTGTTTCTGTGAGAAAACATGGAGTCACACTCCGCAGTACAAGATTGGCTATTGCCAGCAATGCCCTGACAAGGTTAACTGGCCAGCTGAGATGGGTCAACCACCATCTCCTTACTTCAATGCTGGCATGTTTGTGTTTGAGCCTAGTATTGCCACTTATCATGATCTCTTGAAGACTCTCAAAGTCATTCCTCCTACCCCATTTGCGGAGCAGGTATGGTGTTCTGATCCATGATTTTGAATTTGATCGTCATGTTGTGTTTTAATAAAGGATTGTAGAGTTTTTCTAACGTTTCTTTCTTGTCTTTCTTTTGGCAGGACTTTTTGAACATGTACTTCAAGGATATTTACACGCCAATTCCTCTAGTCTACAATCTTGTTCTTGCTATGCTATGGCGTCACCCAGAAAACGTGGAGCTTGACAAGGTCAAAGTTGTTCACTACTGTGCTGCGGTGAGTATTCCACTTTTCATTTTCTATCATTTGTTTTTAGTTTTGAGGAGTAAAAATTAGTAATCTTGTGACTAATTAATTTGCTGGCTTACATCTATGTGTAGGGCTCAAAGCCTTGGAGATACACTGGCAAAGAAGAGAACACGCAGAGAGAGGATATAAAGATGCTGGTGAAGAAATGGTGGGACATTTACAGTGATGAATCACTGGACTCCAAGAAACTTGTGGCGGATAGTGCTACTGATGCTGAGCCGGTGAACTTACAGCCATTCATTGCAGCTCTCTCTGAAGCCGGCGCTGTTCAATATGTCACTGCCCCATCTGCTGCTTAGAGATGGGAAGAAAGAAGGATATTATAGATTTAGAAGGCATCAATGTTGGAATCCTACTCTTGATAGTAATTTCTTGGGTATAGAAAAGAGATGCACTTTCTTCTTTCTTGGCAGTATCTCAATTTTCCACTCTATCCCTCTGCTGATCATGGGTGGAGCAATTGTTAAATTAATGCAAATAAACATATGTTATGTTACTTTGTCTCTTTTCTTGTTTTTTTACCCTTAATTCTTGGTTCTTCATGGGCTTTCATTCAATTTAAATTCAAATAAAGTTTAATTTAGTTTTTTCATGGATAAATTAATAATTAAATTTAAAACAACAAAGAAAAATAAAAAGAAAAGCTATGCATACAAACAACTAAAAAGAATATCAAACAAATTAAATTATCGATTAGAAGATAAATTACAACTGATACAAATTGTTTTTCAGTATTGATGCACAAATATTAAATCTAAGTTAATGTTTTTCATATACAAAAAGCAAGTGCGTTGTGTGTGCAGAGAAGGAAGGGTGTTGAGATAATGTTTGGTCAAAGAGATAGGAATAAAGAGAAATAAATTAATTTTTAGGATAAATTTGAAGTGAATCTTTGTTTTTTTTTAAAACATGTGATACAGAGATGATATGTCCTCGAAGATAATATATATTTTTTTAAAATATTTTTATATTTTTATAAAAAACTTTTAATTGTTCAAGTAAGATATGTAAGGATAAAAATAGTTATTATCATAATTTTAAAATTCAATCTGGGGATTAATCCGAAACAAAGCCTGTGTTACTGGTTGAGGCCCGAGTCAAGTGTTGGGTTGACCCGAGTTAGCGTAAAAATAAAAATGATTATTATTATAGTTTTAAAACCCGATTCAGGCATCAATCTGGGTTAAGGTCTGGCTCATGAGTGGGGTTGACCATTAACCCGGATCAAAGTAATGATAAAACTGGTTATTTAAATTGACTCGTGGGTTAACCTGATATAAGGCTTAGGTCACATGTCAGGAGGGTCAACCTAGGTTGACTCGGGTCAATATAAAATAAAAATTATTTATTATCATAGTTTTAAAACCTGATATAAGGCCCGGGAAACGGATTAAGAATGTCAATCTGGGTTGACATGGTCAATGTAATGAAAAAATTTGTTATTATCACAGTTTAAATTCTGACTTGAGAGTCAACCAAGGCAAGGCCCAAGTCACAAGTTGGAAAGGTCAGCACGGATTGATCGAGTCAATGTATAGATAAAAATAATTATTATCATAATTTTAAAACTCTTACCAGGAGTCGATCAGAAGCAAGGTTCAGATGATGGTTCAGGAGAGTCATCCTGGCTGACCCGAATTAAAAAAAATCACAACAACCTTGTTTTAACTAATTTTTTTTTTCAAAAAAGTCAACGGGTTTTTAACATGTGTTTTATTCTAGGTTGAATTGGGATTTTTACTGGGTCAAGTAGAGTTAATCCTTCCTCTATTTTTTTTTAAATTCGGATCGATCCAGACCCCGAGTCAACCTGTCAAGTCAATCCTAGTTTTATAACTAGGGTTATTCTAATTTTAATTTCAACACTCAATATAAACTAAAGTTAAAAAAAAACATTTAATTACTTTTAAAAATTATAAGTCTGGCAATAATATATATTAGGGGTAAAATATACTTTTTCATATTTTATTTTATTTTATCCACCATAATCAAACAAGATACAAAGACAATTACTTTATCGTGTACATCACTATAGAACATAATTTTCTTTCTTATCTCATCTGTCTTTATTGTCTTCGTCTCTTCTGTTCTAAAATAGTAACTAAACGCTACCTAGAGGTCTTGGAAAGAAGAAAGAAATAATTTCTTATTAAATGTTAACTAGGATTTTTTGAGATTAATTTCTCATTCATCTATAATTAGTTTTAGATCTTTTCTATTTTATATTATATTACTCATGTTGAAGAATATTTTTCAACAAAATCTTAACTTAAAAACGGATGAATCCCACTTTTATGACTTACATGTACCCAATAACTATATTTAAAATTCTAATATTTTTTCAACATTAACTTAGTCTTTCCTCATGTTTATGGGTTGTATTGAAGGATTACAAAGGAGGTAAGAAATCTAAGACTAAGATTATTTTTTTTGAATAAATATTCTTTGTTTACTTTGTAAAGAAAAAAAGTATTAAACTAGATTAGTTAGTGAGCAAGGTTAGTTTATCATAACAAAAGCATTCTAATTAAATTGAATATCGAAGATTAAACTAGAGAGCATAAAGGTTTAAATAAAAGCATGTAAAATATATGTGTTATGTAAACATGCAATCAAAACTAAAATCATATAAAGATTCTATCAAGCATACTAAGCATATATATCCAAAGAAGCATAGGATACGTTAACACAATCCTAAATTGCATAATAATATGTTTTTATTGAAATAAAAAGGGGTACTTGCTAAATCACTCTAAAACAAATCAATTATTGTTGTTGTTAATGATGAATCCTTTGTTCTTAAGACTTTATTTCTTACCAGCTGGTGCAAAGGATTATTTGCAATAAGCCTCATAAGATTTCATCACCCCCATCTTGTTTATATGCACTTTTAAACAAGGTCATTGAACTAAGAAAATATGACTCTGAGTATCTAAACAAGACCAAACCTAAACTTTATATTTAGAAGAAAAATAAAGTTCAAAACAAAGGAGAAAATACTAAAAATTAAGGTGAAGAAGAGAGTAAAAATCTACGAAAACAGTGCATAAAACTCTTCCTATAAGTGAATTTTAGAACAAAAACTTATATAAGTGAATTTTAGAACAAAAACTTATATGAATTAATTCTGATTAATATTGAAATAAATTCCCTTCATAATTAGCTCTAATTACCTATCATAATATCAAAATTAATCATGACAATATTTTGTTTTAAAGAGCTGCAAAAATTGTCCAAGTTTATAAAGAACCAGTTCTAGAAAAAGAAAGTAAAGAAACTAATTAGACTTATTCCATGACCTATATAAGATAATGTGTTGGAGAAAATAATCATTTATGGACCAGACCTAATTCCAAAATTAAGTTGGAGAAGAAATTAATCTTTTATAGCTTAAAAAATTATTTTATAGTAAACTCAAACCCAAATAGATGGGTGGCCTAACCTAAAACCTAAGGCTTAAGCACAAGTCATATCAAACTGCAAACGTATGCTTATGTGTGGGTTTTATCCCAAAGCTCACTTTGTTTAGGTTTTCTCCCCTCTAAAATCTTAGCTAGAAAAAAAAAAGAATGATCTTAATTTTAACAAATAGTGGTGCGGGCACCTCCTAGGATCATATTTGAATGCTTGACAACTTGACCTAACAAGACCCTTCCTTGGAGAACCGAAGTTATAAGCAATCAACCCCACCATATGTCTATAAAGAGACGCAAACAAGTAATATGAAATCATAATGAAGTTGATCACTCATTCAAAGAGTTTGTATGTTCATTCATGAACTTAGTATGAGAATCACTCAACCACACAAAAGATAACAAAAATTCTAATTTCTTTATTAAAGATAGTCTAACCTCAAAAGGTCTCTCAGAAAGAATATTTACACTAGAAAGAATCTAAAGTTTAATAGGATATACCTAAAAGATATGTATAAACCTAATAAATAATAATTTAATGAACCGAAATTTAAATAAAGACCTTAATATCTCTAAAAGGCCAAATAATAACTAAAAAGATAAATAAAATAATATCTCAACTAATTTAAATAAGACTAAAGTTGTTTTTGTAATTTGTTAACAGAATCGAATTTCAGCCCAACTTCAAACACATGGTTCTCAACTATATATGGATTGTGACCTTACCCACAGTTTATGATCTTCTTTTTTTTGCTATAATGAGGCCTTTTTAATAGTGGTTGCCTTTTTTTCATGATAAATTCCTTTCTTTATATGTATTTTTAGTAGATTCTAACAGTAGGATTTTGTTGCGATGTCGCGATTGCATAAATTAATTACCCTATCTTAAAACACAACACACAAGATAATATAGAGCAAGCAAGGGGTCGATCCCACGAGAAAGATTCAAGTCAGATTTTTATGCTAGATGATATGCAATTTGGGGGGGGTTTGGACGTTATCTAGGCTAAAGCAAAAGAAAACAGAAAACTATCAAACAAAATTTAATAAAATCAAAAAATTATCAAGAGAACAAACCTTGGTCACAAGCACACATCTACCTACAGAAATCAGAACTGATCATGGAAACGAAACATCAATTTATATTCTGAATATTTATCTCTTCTTAACATTGGTTAGTTAACGGATCCGCCGTATAACTAACCCTAACCATTAAACAACCATAGTGTCCGCACTAGTAATTTAATTTAATGGCAGCCTTAAGAACTAGATAAGTTGATTAATCAAGAAAACATAACTGTCCGCAGTCTATGTTTGATTTGATTGAATGTTCTCCCTAAGATTAATAACGTAGATCCGCCATAATTATTAAACTCAGTTGCTTCACAAGTTCATATACCACAACTCCGGTTTTGATATCAAACTTAGTAATAGATTGTCTACAATAATAAGTTAGAGTCCGCTCTAGCAATTAAAATAAACAATCATAGGAAAAATAATCATAGGAGAATAAACATATTCATCATATAAACTAAAAAGAAAAGGTTAAATAAATCTCACAGTTCTTGAAATCTGAAGGTTTTTGTGTCCTTGTAACCAAGAAAACGAGTTTAGCCTTGCATGTTTGTTGAACAACTAATAAAAAAGAAGGAAGAATGCATAATTTAGGGTTTTTTAGAGGAAGGGGGTGTTTTTCTCTTATTGGCTGGCTGCCCCCTTCTTTTAAAACATAGACAAAACACTAGTTAAATGTGGGTGAAACTATCGAATAATATGGTTGCATCAAATACCCCCACACTTAGCTCTTGCTCGTCCTCAAGAAAGGATAGGTAAAATCAAATTGAAGTTAAATAAAATTAAATTACTATGACTAATCTTCTAATCTCCTAATCTCCTATCAATATCCAAGAATATATGTATTATAAACAAGAATACAATTAAGAAGGATAAAGAGTATAAATTTTCATGAATTTATTTACATGCAAACTTCAAAACTCAATTAATTGTTGGGATTTAAATGAAATCTATGCCATGCTAAAGTGATAGATTTTCTCATTGATATACACTCCAACATTCACGTGTTTAAGACTTATGTGTTTAAATCTCTCAAATTCAATCAATGAATATGTTATACCATAAGCTTGCTCTTCAATCTCATCTCCATTACTAACATATTACAAACAATGTATGAATCAAAAGGTTTTATTTTCTGGTTGTAATGGGGCTAAGGTTAAGGTGAGGTAAAAGAGAGTAAAAGAAAAGGTTCAAATCAAAGAAAGTAGAGAATTCTGAAAAATGATATTTCAAACAAGATATTCCATCAAAGCACATAAATTTTCCATCTTTAATCACCAATGCTGAACTTCTTTTGATTTCAAGCTTTTTCAACATAAAATCTTAAAAACATAAAGGAACACTTTTTTTTTTTTTTTACCTTTGACAACTTTGCCTATCTTTTCATCAAGCATCACTTCTTCTTTCTTTTCACATAATTTTCAACCATAATTTCATAAGATATCATAAGTATATGCTCTGCTAATCCTTGGCCAGGGGAAAAGAAAAATATATAAAAAGTTAAGGCTTATACATGGATAAAGCAAAGAAAAGATAAACAAGCTCAAAAGGGGTTTACTAAGGATAATTTGCTTTAGGTTGGCTTTTTGGCTCAAGTGGTTAAAATTTCTAATGCCTTTATCATCTTCATGTATATATGTAATGCGAATGTAATCTCAACAATATATGAAGCAAGTTCTAGAGATACATATCATTGAAAGAATGCACAATCAAAGAATATAATGTTGAAGGCTTAAAAGCTTGCATTGGTATAATACTATAAAGTCAACATGACATATTCTCAAAGTCAATCCCTAAACCAATTAAACATTAAAACTTGCATGCACACTCACTCATTTGATTTATATCTTCATCTATCTCAACTAATTCTCATATATAATACTCATATTCTCAAAAACCAATGGGAGTTCAAAAGATCAAACATAATTTTATTTTTTTATTTTTTTGAAAAATAACAAAGAAAACCAAAATTAGAAAACCAACATTCTCCCAATATCCCCACACTTAAAACACAACATTATCCTCAATGTTAAAATAAAAAAAAAGGAATATAGGAGAATGACAAAAATAAAATAAAATGCAAAAAATAAAATATAAGGGAAAAAGAAAGCAAATCTGTTTTTTTTTTCTTTTTTGTGCTGGGTTGCCTTCCAATAAGTGCTTTTGTTTTATGTCATTAGCTCGACATGTTGCATGCTCATTCTTCATAAATTGGTTCAGCTAACTCCACAGAAGCGGTGAGTTCTGCCGTCTAACCTTCATAGAAAGGTTTCAAGCAATGCTCATTGACCTTGAGTGCTTTGTTGGTTTCTAAAATTGTAATTTCAACTGCACCATAAGGAAAAACATTAGAAACAATAAAGGGTTCAATCCAACGAGAGCGCAACTTTCCAGGAAAAAGTTTCAAACGTGAATGATAAAGAAGGCCTTTGTCTCCAATATTAAACTCTTTTCTTGTAATCATTCAGTCATGGAGACTCTTAGTTTTTTCTTTGTAAATCCTTGCATTCTCATAAGCATCATTTTGTATTTCTTCCAACGTAATTCCAATATTTTTGGGCACCAAAAGGATAGGAGCCACCAATTCACTGTCCATGATAGCTTGAATGACTCCTGCATCATGGGGAACAGTTTGCAAAGCTTGCAAAGCCAATGCTGATTCATGCATGTTTTAGGGAACACATATATGCCTCTCCATCTCTTCTATCTTTGTAAAATCATAGCCATAGCTCAAAGATACGCTTAATCCATCCTCACTATCAAAATCACAAACTTGCTGCACACACTTATCAACTTGGTCATAACATGTGATAGAATAAACATTGTTATAAGGATATGTCATTGCATCATGAAAATTTAATTTAATTTTTTCATCTCCTACCTCCATAGACAAAGTATCCTTACCACAATAAATTTTTGTATTGGCAGTTTTCAAGAATGGTCTCCCAAACAATATAGAAGTGTTGTTTGATGAATCACAAGAATCATGTTCCATATCAAGAATATAAAAATCGCATGGAATGACCAAACTATCAATCTTGGCTAGGACATCTTCTATCACACCAAGTAGATAAACAAAACTACGATCTGTAAGTTGTATTACAATGCTAGTTTTATTTAAAGGCTCAAAACTAAGAGAATCATAAACATGTTTAGGTATAACACTAATGGATGCATTTAAATCGCACAAAGCCCTTTTAAAACTAGCATTACCAATAACACATGGGATAGTAAATGCACCTGAGTCTTTTTGCTTCAAAGGCATATTCTTTTGAACAATAGCAGATACAACTTCACCCATACTTACCATTTCATGACCTTTTAGTTTGAAAGCTCTCTTGGTAGTACACAACTCCTTCAAGAATTTGGCATACTTGGGAATTTGCTTGATAGCATCAAGCAAAGGAATGTTGAGTTCTACTTTCTTGAAAACCTCTAAAATCTCTTTTTTCTTTGTCCTCTTTCTTTGACCTACAAGAACTCACAGGAAAGGGTGGAATTGTTTTAAAATTGGAATTCATTAAGTGAGTTGTTACCTTTAGAGTGTTGGTCGTCAATGTTTCAGTTTGTAGATGAGGAGGATGTTCCTTCTTTGTACTCAATTTAGTTTCTATCTCTTCTTCTTCCTCCATCTCAATTTGTTTCGACCTTTTCTCTTCAAGTTTTTTCCCACTTCGCAGCATGATCACACTAACATTCTCTATTGGATTTAATGTTTGGGAGGTTAGTTTTCCATTTATTTATGCTTCCAATTTCCCCACACTTGAAGCTACTTGCCCCATTTGCTTCTCCAAGTTGTGAATACTTGACCTTGTTTCCTGTTGAAAAGACATGATATTTTATTGCAAGGTCACAGTATTAGAAGCCAAAGTTTTCATCATCTCATGAAGATCATCACTGGATGACAACCCCATAACATTGGAGTTTGTGAATAGAGGGGGTTGTCTTGCTTGATAATTCTGTTAGGGCTGAAATCCATGGGGATGGAACTGTCGGCCTTGATTGCCTTGTTGAGGTGGGTTCCCATAACATAAGTTTGGATGATCTCTCCATCCGGGATTGTACGTGTTGGAAAAAGAATTATACTTATGCTGAAGCTGTCCATTGAATGCTCCATCAACTGCATTAGCTTGTTCAATGTAATTTTCTTGCATTGTTAGGCACATATCTGAGGTATGTCCTTGTAAGGAATATATGCTGCAAACTTTCACATGTTGTACATTTCTACAAGCCAAAGAATGCACAAGAGAAGTAAGATCATTAACTTTATTTTCAAGGTTAGAAATACTTACCTCATTTACTCGTTTGTTTGCAAAGTCTCCACCAAATTGTTTTGAGTTGGCTGCCATATTTGAGATCAATTGGCGTGCAGCCTCAGGTGTCTTATCTACCAATGCCCCTCCACTTACAGCATCAATGATACTTCGATCAGTAGGCATCAATCCTTCATAGAAACATTGAATGAGCAGTTGATCGGGTATTTGATGGTAAGGGCATTGAAAGCACAGTTGCTCAAATCTTTCCCAATACTTGGAAAGTGTCTCTTCATAAGATTGTTGAATCCCACATATTTATTTTCTTATGTTGGCAACTCGAGATGCTGGGAAATACTTTTCAAGAAAAATCTTCTTCATGGCATTCCAAGTTCCAATGGAACCTGGGAGAATAGAGAAAAACCATACCTTTGCTGCCCCTTTTAAAGAGAAAGGGAAAGCTTTCAACTTAACTTGTTTTTCGTCAACTCCATTCGGTTTCATGCCAACGCAAACCATATGGAACTCCTTGAGATGAGTATGAGGATCTTCTCCTGCAAGACCATTAAATGTTGGTAGCAAATATATAAAACCAGATTTGAGCTCAAAGTTTACATTATTGTCGATGTTTATGCACAATGGTTGATTTTTCACGTTAGGAGCAGCAAGCTCCTTGAGTGTTTGTTGTCGTGCAACAGCCATGGTGTTGATGCGAGCTTCATTTCGTAACCTGCGTAAAGTGTTTTCTATTTTAAGATCCACCTGCACTTAACTCTAGTTAGTAGAACGGGTTACAGGTATAAATCATTAAGAAAACACAAAAGAAACCATCCAAGCAAGAGATCGAAAACAATGCAAATTGTACGAAAAACCTACGCTAGAAAACTAAAACTGCTTAAAAACCCTAGAAACCAGAGGAATTTGGTCTCGATAGGATGGGGCTAATGGTGGCCACTAGTCCTGTTTAGAACGCCGTTTCCCTTCAAGAAACAAAAGGCCGATACCTAATTCCACCAAAAAATCTATTTTGAACAATAACGCTGCCGTAAATGAATAGTACCGTAGCAAGCAAAAATTATGTTTCTCTCTTTTTTTTTAAGAAAAATAAATAACAATCACAGCAAATAAAAATAATAGCACAAGAATCAACTAAAATTACTTCCCTAGCAACGACGCAAAAATTTGTTGCGATGTCGCGGTCGCATAAATTAATTACCCTAACTTAAAACACAACACACAAGATAGTATAGAGCAAGCAAGGGGTCGATCCCACAAGAAAGATTCAAGTCATATTTTTATGCTAGATGATATGCAATTTGAGGGGGGGTTAGGACGTTATCTAGGCTAAAGTAAAAGAAAACAGAAACTATCAAACAAAATTTAATAAAATCAGAAAATTATCAAGAGAACAAACCTTGGTCACAAGCAAACATCCACCTACGGAAATCAGAACTGATCATGGAAGCAAAACATCAATTTATATTCTGAATATTTATCTCTTTTTAACATTGGTTAGTTAACGGATCCGCCGTATAACTAACCCTAACCATCAAACAATCACAGTGTCCGTACTAGTAATTTAATTCAATGGCAGGCTTAAGAACTAGATAAGTTGATTAATCAAGAAAACATAACTGTCCGCAGTCTATGTTTGATTTGATTGAATGTTCTCCCTAAGATTAATAACATAGATCCACCACAATTATTAAACTCAGTTGCTTCACAAGTTCATATACCACAACTCCGGTTTTGATATCAAACTTAGTAATAGATTGTCTACAATAATAAGTTAGAGTCTGCTCTAGCAATTAAAATAAATAATCATAGGAGAATAAACATATTCATCATATAAACTGAAAAGAAAAGGTTAAATAAATCTCACAGTTCTTGAAATCCGAAGGTTTTTGTGTCCTTGTAACCAAGAAAACGAGTTTAGCCTTGCATGTTTGTTGAATAACTAATAAAAAAGAAGGAAGAATGCATGATTTAAATAGACTGTTTGCATGTTTAGCCTTGCAGGTTTCTTAGAGGAAGGGGGTGTTTTTCTCCTATTGGCTGGCTGCCCCCCTTCTCTTCTCTCATTCTTTTTATATCTTATAAAACCCTAGTCTCTATTTTACAAAATAATACTCCCTTAAGTAGACTGTTTACATTTAAGTACTTCAATAACTATTTTCCTAAAAAAAAAAAGAAATAGCCTTGCATGAAATCTTCAAGCTTTGACTTAGAGGAGCTAAATTGCTGAAATAAAAACTTGGATATCGGTTTAGATGCTTCGGAACGTAATTTGAACTCGTTTCTTCACGAAACCTGTTTGCTGGCAGAATTCAGTTGTCAAATTTGAAAAATCATATCTCCATCATATGACATCTTTTTTGGCTTACGTTTTAAGCATTTATAGAAATTTGAGTCAGGAATCCAACCAAATTGAGTTTGCATCAATTGGACTTCTGTAGCTCCAGATATTAAAGTCGGAATGACCAAAGGTCAACACTAGCAGATTGCGAGATTTGACTTTGAAAGCTGTGATTTTCATGAGCTTTCTTATTTTATTTTCTTGCCTTATATTTCCAGAAAGGTATGGATTTTAGCTTTTTAATGCCACTAGAATCACTTCATTTCAACCTTTAGAGCTCACGCTCTGCACAAAAGATCAACTGAAGGTCAAATCTGCCAATTACCTCCAATTTACTCCTTTTTGCATCTTTCATCCAAAAGTGCCTTCAAAACATAAAAAAAAAAGAATATCAAGGCATTTTATATATAAAACATAGACAAAACATTAGTTAAATGTGGGGAAAACTATCGAATAATATGGTTGCATCATATTTACTTTCAGATCGCAAGGATTATCTTCTTGATTACCTAGACCTAAATTACTTCGATACTTTCAATGCTTACCATAAGCTTTCCTTTCCATGCTTTATTTTTAGAGTGGTACATTCATTGTGCTAGGTAAACCTATGTCGATTCTACTTATCTTTATCTTCAAGTGTAGTTTAAAGATGTTCATTTGATGCTACTTAGTTTTCATTATAAAAAGAGTTGTTCGCTCCACCAATTTTAACTTGCGATCGAGTTCTCCATGTCATCATTTTGGCTACATGATTACTACATATTCTTTTAAGCTAAATTGTCTCCTTACTAATCTAATTGTGTTCATTTTTGCATTAGTTATCATGAATATCATCTTTAAACAAAATTGCACCCAATTGTTTTAATTATTGATCAATATAGATAGACATGCATCTTTGTTGTCAGAGGTTCTTTCAAACAATAATTCCCTTAAACTTATTTGAATACTTATTTTTATAGTGTCCAATACGAGGCACACTCACATCATCATCACATATTTGTTTTCAAATAGCCTTGCCCTAAGTTGATAAGGAGTATACTCATCATCATCAATCAAAATCTTTTAGATATAAATGCCACCAATATGTATCATCATTATCACAAAATACCCTCTAAATTGATTTGATTTCTCATATTTCACATGGCCAGAATGATGCACACACGCGTCAACATCATCCTTGCTAGTAACTTTCCAAATTCAGTCAATAGCCATTTCTTTTGTTTCAAATTCATTTTTTTTTTAATTTTAGGATCAAACTGTAAATTGTAAGGATTATATTCATTAAATTCTAATTATTGAAATGAAGTATTGAAATGTATATTTGAAAGTATTTTTATAAAAATTATACTTCTTTAGTCGATATTGCTAAACATGTCCCTAAATGTCGTGATGCAGTTTTGGATGTTCTTACTAGAACGAGTGTTGGTTGGGCTTTGTTAGGAAGAATTGTTTATCTCAAAACTTAGCTATGAACAACTCAAACAAATTTCTTGAAAAATAGAGGCTATTTTATAAAGAAAAGATTGGATTATAAAAGTAGATTTTTAGCTTTTAAAAGGAAAGCATCTTGCTTCATGTTATGTTGAAATTTCTATTTATCATATGACTCAATATCATAAAGAATGTAGTGCATAAACAAGTCGTGATTAATGTTTTTTTGCTTGAAAAATATTTTTCTTCTCTTTACAAAGGCTAGCATCTTTCAACACATACAAGTTTTTTTTTTTTAATTAAAAATGGATTTTAAAAGAATGTAATATAGTTTGAGGTTCATGTATACAAAATAATGGATATGCATGAGGCTTAAATGGTCATTAAAGGAAGAAAGACATAGAATCACTTATTTCATACAAAGATTTTTTAGGCTTGTCATGTGGCTTTTATCTTTCTAGCGATTAACCTCATTATGACTTTACTTCTCCAAGTGTTTTGTGCCTTATCATTTGACATTTGATTTTCAAATAAGGTATTTTAGAAAGCTTTTTATTTATTTTGCTTTATTTACAACACTTTTTCCCCTCTTGACATTTTGTTTACTTAGAGAAATTCAAAATCTACCCCTAGTGTGAGGAGTGATTCTAGTCTTGATTCTTATCCAAGGAAAAAAAATTTAGGCTTAAATAGGGACAACAAGGGATAATTTTATATTTATAAAAGGATTACCAAAGATCTTTGTTCATCTCAAATCCAAACTTATTTATGCTGATAAGTTTTGTTAATTAGAAAATCCAAAAGGTTAACCTTAGAGAAGAAGTAGGACGAGTAGGGTAATAACCTATATTTATCACCATTTATATCTTCAAATCATTTGATTCTATTTTGGATACAACTTTATTATTTCAAGAGAGATTTTCATTTTCTGAGGTTTATTGGAAATAAAATGGACATTTTATAACTTAGATAAAGGTAAAAGTGATGTTTTGTAAAAAGGCATTTTAAATTTCAAAAGGTGGGATTTTTCCCTAGTATATGCATGATATATTTTGAAATCCAATCAAATTTTTATAGAAATCTACATTATACTTGTCTAATCATAAATGCAAATAAAATGTTAAAAGTAACTTTCATAAAAACATCTCTTGTTTTTTTAAATAACAATAAGATATAGAAAAAGATACTTCATAAAAGATGTGACACAATCCTAAAACATGTGAAAAATGGATAGTCTAGGATTGCTTATAAGAATTCTTAGATTTTTTCTTCAATGACAGGCATCATATGGCGTAAATACCGAAGTAATTTATTTTTGATGGTCATATATGCTAACTTTTTATGTCCACATTGGTTATCTTGAGTTGGGTCAAAACCCCTAAGAGATAAATTTGGGTACATACAATATTTTTTTTTGTTATGAAAATGAGGTTTATCACCAAATCATTAATGTACTCTAAACGCTAATAGGAAAAGTAATTATCAAGGAAGGAAGTATGTATAAAAGCCATCTCTAGAAATCTTTTGTTACTGAACTTGTACCGGAGAATCTCCTCTACTTAATAGAGATCTTGCAACCACTCTATTATTATTAACTCAAAAGTAACCTTCAACTACTTGCCTTTTACAATATTTTTCTAAGCCTCTCATGTTGTTCCAGCTATTTTTGTCATTTTTTTTGTTTTGTTTTTCCTTGGTATCTGACAATACTTTGACACTTTCCTGTAACTCTTGGAAAGTACATTGTTGTTGTTGTTGTAACTAGGCTAATAGGTCATCTCTCTCATATTCTATTATAGTCGGGGCCTTTTTAAGAGTAGTTAAGTTAGACTCCAACTTCTTTTTCTACCCTCAACACTTCTTACTCTAAATTCAAATCCTTATTATAGGACTCCTATTATGCCTAAATTTTTTCCCTCACATCTTTCATGGTCTAAATCATTGGCTTTATGGTTTTTTATTTGTCAAGTTAGTTGTTTGAGGTACCTAAATTGAGGGGTTTGTTGTATATTTGGAAAACACACAGAATATTATTACTCTAGAGAGGCATCATTTTCCTCCTGGTTATGTGGGGTGAAACTAAAGGGTCATATTTGTACTTGGGGTGAAGGTTGCATGCTTGGAAGGGCTTGTGTCTTCGTATGTATTTGATTTCTTCTAGATGTTGTTTTCCTTATTGAGATTGCTCAAAGTGCTCACTCAAGTAGGCTTGTAATTTTATGACTTCTCCTTTTAGGTTGCCAATTTCTTTATGGTGGTTCATCTTAAATAGAGATCTTTCTTTATGTTATATTTTGTTTTATGTATTTTGTGTGGTGCACATTTAAGGAAAATTGGATCTTAGTAGGGCAACCTAATTTCTCCATATACTAAAACTATAAAGTAGCATGCAAAGAAATAAATAAAATATGCAAATGGATGAATTGATTATGTATGTTTATTATTTGGGAATACGAGGATGAAATAAATCATATTTTCTTGGAAAGTTTTCATTGAGGGCTAAAAACCTATAGAAACTTTGATCAATGTAGGGGAGGAAAATTATTTGTGATAGAAGTTAACTCAAACATAAACTAGCATTAGACATTAAAAAATAATTTGATGTCTAAAATGTGTAACAAAGTGTCTTTTTATTAATACAAAATAACATATTACAAAGTTTGTCTAATATAGTACAAGCTTTTCTAAAAATTATTGTTCTAAACAGTTTTATCTTACTCTTTTTTTTTTAAAGTTGATTGACCATTTGCTATAATTTGGGCTATGCCTTTCAATTTTATAGCATAATTTTTGGCATCTTCAACTTCTACATGGTAATGTATGGTTTTGAAAGCTTAATATTGTTTTTTTTTTCTATTTTCCAACATTTCTCTCATCTATCAAAGTTTGCTTGATTATGTCAAATTCATCTTCCTAGCTAATTAATTCTTCTAAATAGTCATCAAGTTATGTAATTAACCCTGCTTGTTGCTGACATTATTCTTGAAACATCTCTCTTGTCTATTTCATTTTATTTATCTCAATTTAATCTCCATCTACTCATTTATTGCAATCTTTCTTTAGCTATGACTATTACTTGTACCATATCTATTATCTTATGATCTTGCTTTTAGGCTCTAATTATAGGACTTTTGTTGTGTTTGGATCTCCTTTTACATATCTTTTATAGTTTAAGTCATAGACTTTAACTATTACCATATCTAGTCATTTGTATTTTTTTGCCATTTGACGATCTATCTAAGTAATCCAATCATAATTGGATGGGGCATGTTCTCTTGGAGGGTAGAAGTACACCTTATCTAGTTTTGGACAACTCAACAAAGAGTCATACTCCCCGAGGGTGAGATTCATGTCTACTGCATAAAAGGTAAAACATATTTACTTTAAGGCCTCATTTATTTGCAGGAAAGTAGTTTTCTTTTGGAAAGTGAATTCCGGGAAAGTGAATTCTGGAAAAGTATTTTCCGATGTTTGGTAGTATAATGGAAAATGAACTGGAAAACACTTTCCAGTGTTTGGTTATGTTATGGAAAATAAACTGGAAAATAATTTATTAATGAATTAATTTTTTTTCAAATTTATCTAATATATGAAAAATATTAAATATAAATATTTAATCACCTACAATAAAAGAATAAAATCTAAAAAGTATAATGATGAATTTTTTTTTATTATATCTTATATTCATATATAGCTTATTTTATAAAATATAACTATATATGTCATATAATATTATAGAGATATAACCTTGTGAAATTTTTCATAAATAAAACCTATTAATTTTTTTTTCAATTTTAAAAGCTTAAAATATGTTTTTTTTCATATTAAGAAAGCTAAATTAGTTTATGGTTTTAAGATTTTTTTTTAACCAAGTAAGAGTTAGATATTTGGGTTTTTTGATATGAAGATTTTTTTAAAAGATAAATAAATACAAAAATATTTTGATAGATTTTTTTTGGATAAAGATTATTTTTTTTTACAGGTATAGGCAATTAATTAAAAATTAAATTTTATAATTTTTTTAAATAAAATATTTTTATTTAATATCAAAAATTTTAAAAATTAACTAGACACGGATAATATATTACTACTACTCTTTCTTAATTATAGCAACAAAATTAAGACCTTCTTCTGTAATTTCATTACATTCCAAAAATCAAGATTCCAGCTAAGACCCACCATTACAAGCTACTTCTTCTTCAAGCCAGGAACTCAAGAAAGAAAAGCAAGGAACAATCAGAGAATCCAAGAGGAGAAAAAGCTGCCCTACAGCACTCGACAGGATTGAAGAATTCACTCCACCAAACTTTTCCTTCACTTTTGACACCCAATTCAGCACCTATTTTCAAGAATTCACACCCAAATTTGGATCTTTCAACTTGGTGCCATCAACCAAAGAAAGATTAGATGATACTGTTCTCTGTTTTCATCAGAGCTCAGAAAACAAAGAAGGCCATCAAGAAGATAAGCAGCAGGTAGGGGTTAGTGAAGAAAGAGTGGTCGGTGTTAGCACATTGAGGAGGTCCATTGATGGGATTAGAGAGAAGAAGTGAGAGAGTAGAGAATAATTTGGGATTTATATTTTAGGACAGTGCACGTTTTGTTAACAAAGAGAAAGGAAAGTGTTTTCCTTAGAATAAGAAAAGGAAAACACTTTCCTGTCTTACAACCTTTTGTTTTTCTTTGACCAGAATTAAGTTTCTTTTGACCAATTTTCTTTACGTTCACCAAACATGAGAAAGTAGGGAAAATGGTTTCCAGGAATTCATTTTCCTAGAAACAAATAAGGCATAAATCCCAAAACCCTATTATTTCTTAGGAACAAGAGTGTTGTACCCAGATCTTATACAACTATGCTATATATCCATATGGCTGTTTTGAAGCTAATATGGTCTTACAAAGATATCATTTTCCCAACACTATGATAATTGACTGGAAAAAATGATATGTTTTCAAACCTCATCTGGTCTAATAACCTAAATTCAAACCATATCGGCAGATAATTTCCCTCATCATATTGGCTTTCCTCTAACCTAATCCTTATATCCTCGATCGTAATATGTCACCATCTTATACTTTCTATAAGGATTAGTGGATATATAATAAGATCACCATATAAATGGATATGTATGAGATGTCGTGTTATAAGGTCAACCCTAATAAATATGATTTAACTTATAAAGCGTTTTGGCTTGACTTTACTACCTCTAAGATTTTTTTTCAAAGTTTCTATATTTTTGAATTTTTAGTGAGGTAAGCCGGCCTCTAAACCTTTTGCAACATGGGTATGAGAGTAGCTTCATAATATTGTGCATAAGGTATTATGGGTATTAATGTGTCTCATCATTTTGTACTTTTTATAAGGATTAGTGGAGATATAATAAGATCACCATATAAATGGATATGTATGAGATGTCATGTTATAAGGTCAACCCTAATAAATATGATCTAGCTGATAAAGGGTTTTAGCTCTCGACTTTACTACCCCTAATATTTTTTTAAGGTTCCTATATGTTTGAATTTTTAGTTGGGTAAACTGGCCTCTAAACCTTTTACAATATGGGTACGAGAGTAGCTCCATAATACTATGTATAGGGTAAGTTTTTATCTGAGAAAAAGTACATATAATCATTAGTGTATATAAGTCACACTCCCTACACAAATCTCCATATCGAATTCTAAAAGGGATGAGCTCGGATCTAGAGCTTTTTATTGGTTTGTGTTGATGTGTGTGAAAACTTGAAAAATGGCATGCATGAACATTCAATGTATAGATTAAAATTAATACAATAATAAATAACATAAATAAAATAAATGTTGAACAAAAAGTGGCAATAAATGTATCAAAAAAGAAAGCATACGCGTATAGGCTTAACCTAGTCCTTAATGGAGTCATCATGTAGTTGTACTTGGCATAATATTGAGACCTCTAAAAATAAAGGAAAAATAGAAAACAATGAAATTGTAACCTAGTAATTAAATGAAACTAAAAATTCTAAATTATGGACTGGTTTAAGATATTCAAGTAAGGGTTCGGTTATTCTTTGGGGAAACTAGACATCATTTTTATTGCATTCTTTCAAACAAAAGGTTATTTTAACTATATATTATCTTTTAAATTTATTCTATGAATTCCATTAATTGACTAGATTATTTTCTGAGCTTATTTGCAGTTTATTTAATTTATTTCTAATGATTTGTGAAGACTTTAACGGTGATCCTAAAAAATAAAAGACTCGTTAATTAGGTTATTTGTGAAAAATTTAACATCTGTTCCTAATAATAGAAGACTCAATGATTAGACCACTCTTGAAAAAATAGACGTCCATCCCTAAAAATAATAGACTCGTCAATTAAGTTATTCAAAAAATTTAATGCCCATCCCTTAAAATAGGAGACTCTTTGATTAGGTCATTCAAAAAAAATCAACATTGATCCCTTGAAAAAAAAGACTTATCGATTAGGCAATTCACAAAAAAATTCTAAAAGGGCTGTCAATATGAAAAAAAAATCATTTATTTATTTTAAATTCCTAATATGCATGAAAAAACAACACATTAAAGTTATATAAAGCTTAAGATTAACATAGAGACAAAAATAAAACAAGATGTTTTTCATACTTGCTTGTTGTAGACAAAAATAAACATAAAGAAAAAATGAAAACAAACCTCCTATCATGCATGATCAAACTAGGTCTTTTTTATCCAACAAAACAAAGATTTAAAGCACAATTAAACCCTTTTAAAACCACAAATCCAACATTCATGAATCATACTTCAAGAAGGAAAAATAAACTCATTTTTCACCATGAATTTCCAAAATAATATAACTTCATAATTTGCAAACTTAGCTTATAGTATTTGAACCACAAAGTTCCCTTCATATAAAACAAGTAGAAAAGGCATGAAAAAAGACCATATAGTTCAAAAAAGAAAGAACAAAACTCATATGGACGTGAGTTGTTGTTGCTGTTAAATTCTATTGTATCTGCTACGACTTTTAATGGATTTAGAGCTTTGAAACAATATAGTTTGGAGTTTGGGCCTTCATAAAATTCTTATGTGTAATAATGTTTATAAATTATCTAATATACTTTGTTTTGACTTCTATAACTCTAGATAAAGGTTGATAATCAAAACAGGGTCAGAGATGTACTGAACTTCTGGACAGATTTTGATTTCTTTGTTTTGGCTATGTTTTGAACTTCAAAATGGCATAAATAGAATTTAGAATCTTAATAACATTGTAGGCCTAAATCTTATATTTCTAGAAAGCTAAAGAACACCTAAAACTAAAATTTTTATCTATAGTTATAACTCAAAAACCAAATAATGTTTCAAACTACCGCTTATGGTGCATGTTTTTTTTCTTTTTTGTTTCGAATCCTTTTTTGTGGGGTCTCCCTTTTATTGTCTATGTTATATCCTTTTATATTCTCAAAGAAGCTCTTTTTTGCTAAATCATGGCCCTCCATTTTATCTAATTAATCTCAGTTATCCATCTTTTTGCACTGTCCAAATTGATTGAGTGTTTTTTTATCTTATGTTTGTAGTTGTACCTACTATATAGATGTTGACTCCTTTCCTTTTTTTTTTTTTTTTGCTATTGTGCCGTTGGTGCAAGATGACATATGGGAGCTTATTTGGCTTCATTTTTCACAACAAAAATAAAAGAGAGAAACTAGGTAGTGAAGTACTAAAGTTTGGAAGCAAAGGTGTTGATTTGTGGCAGTAGCTATATAAGACAAAGATAGGGTATTTTGGCACTTT
>Ga0325411_1001994_pt1 | contig 22924 bp, 16 predicted proteins | sample PopdelMetagenome_13_FD_206181 | JGI IMG/M metagenome (GOLD analysis project Ga0325411, IMG submission 206181) | Populus deltoides microbial communities from Bellville, Georgia, United States - Xylem-PdIQD-R4 | ecosystem: Host-associated > Plants > Phyllosphere > Stem > Wood/Secondary xylem... | reverse complement strand
AATATAAAACATTAAGGTAATTATTATAAATCATGATTTTAATTTCTTATGAAAAATATTCATAATCTTGATGTATTTCTATAATTTAAAATGAATATTTTTAAAAAATTTTCATTGAAAAAAAAAACTATGTTAGTGAACACATCGTTAAATGTTTTGGCTTCTTTTTCTATAATTTACTGACTTCTACTATTTTTATTTTATGTTACTTTCTATAATTTACTGACTTCTACTATTTGACTTTATTGAATTGGGTGTTCTGGGTTTTAAAGTATATTTGGTATTACAATGCAATGTGTTTTTTAAAATTATTTTAATTAAAAATATATATTTTTTAAATCCAGAAATAATTTAAATAACAATTTTGAAAAAAATAATAATTTTAAGGCAAAAACACTCACTTAGTATTGAACTTGTCTCTTTGCATAATTCCGCTTGGAGCACTTGGAGCATGTGGAGCTGGAGGAACAGGAGCATCTTCGATCCTCATTCTTCTCATCCACGCAAATAGATGGCATTTGTATTCAGGTAGAGGAACTTCATCTAGCTGCCATGGAGTCTACTGGAATCAAGGTGAAAACAATGATCTCTTGGACGCCTCCATGTATGGACTGGGTTAAGCTTAACTTGAACGGATCCATGAAAACTTCTGCGGTGGTGGTGCTATGCCCTTATGCTGGTGGAGTGACTAGAGATGCCACTGCTTCTTGGCTTTGAGTTGCTCACAATAAACACGGTGGATTTCGTGCTAACTAGATTGATGTAATATATTGTTATTTTAATATTTATTTAAAAAAATATTTTTAAAATAAAATTATAATTATAATTTAATTTAAAATTTAAGTTAGATTTAATAATATTGTAAAAAAAAAATTTATTTGAATATTAATTTTTTACATGCAATTTTTTTTTTATGAACAGTTTACCGTGGAAAATTATATATAGTTTGTTGTAGTTGGCTTCTGTTGAAAAGAGCGTGGCAGGTTAGGAGTCGTCGTATTTATGGAGAGGCCAATCATTGTACCGATTAGCTTGCCAATCATATGCTCTCCGGTGCCTTCGCTCTGCTGCGGAGCTGATTTTTATTTTTCATAAAAAATAATATTTAGATATGACAAACAAGAAAAAAAATATATATATATGACTATTGGATTACATAAATTACTTTTATTTTAATTGAATAATAATAAAATAAACAGGATCAAATTTTCAAAAAAAAATCACAAAAACCTATTGAATTTTTAATTTTAAAAATGAACATGTAGCTTAATTTTTATTCTATTAAATACAAAATAATAAAATAAAGTAAAAACATTTAAGATATTGGCCTTGATCAACTCGAGTTAATATAACAAAATTGTAATCTCGGTAATCAAAAGTGAGCCAACCTAGATTATCAAGTTAAAAAGAGAAAAGAGTCGATGAATTATAAATTAAAAAAAAATCATTTTTTTAATTATAAATAATAAGATTTAAATAATAAGATTTGTTTTATGGAACATATATATTAATACTTATAAATTATATCTTTCATACACTTCCTATCCCTATATTATTAGGAATGGGATTGCTACTTTTTTCGGTGTCAACAAAAAAACTTCATTGTATATAAGCTTTTCTGAGTGTTTTATTGTTAAGTATAGTTATGATTTTTTCGACCAATCTGTTTATTCAACAAATAAATAGTAGTTTTATTTATCAATATGTATGGTCCTAAACCATCAATAATGATTTTTCCACAGAATCTACGTCCCAAATTATGAGATCAAAATAACATAATATAAAAAAATATCAACCAATATTAACCATTTAAACCAGTGAGCTAAATCATTAGATTCGAGCATCCTATTCAGAAAAATCATGAAGCCGAATTTCCAATTAATCAAATATCAATAGATGAATTTGAAAAAAATAATTTCAATTATACAAAAGGATTCAAAACAAAAAATAACAAGTAAAATAATAAGAATCAAAATTATAATATAAAAATAAATTTTATATTTTATTGAATGATGAAATTGAAAAGAAAATCCATCTAGTAAAAGACAAAAAAAACATTGAAAAGAATGAAGATCAAAATTGACATACAAAATAAGTTTTATACTTGATTAAGGGGTGAAATTAAAAAGAAAAATAAATATAGCAAAAAGACTCAGAAAAATAAAAAAAATAAGGATCAAATTGGTAAAAATAATATACCATTAATTTGGATAAAAGGATGAAACTGAAAACAAATAAAACTTTTATAAGATGATAAGTTAAAAAATTTAGAAATCAAAGGAATTAGGACAGAATTAAAAAAAATATAATATATGATAAATTGAGGTTAAATGATGAAATTGAAAACAAATAAAACAATATAAAAGGATCAAGAGTAAAAATTAAAAATCAAAAGAATAAAGATTGAATTTGAAACATTAACAACAAGGAGGATCGAGTTGTCATTTTAACAGAAGGAGAGAGAGAAAAGAAGAAAAAAGAAAGGCTAATAACAGGTATCATAAAAAAGAGGACCATGTTCTCATTTTAGGAGAAGGAGAGAGAAAAAAAAAATCATCAGCAACAAATCAATCACCCATCACCGATATGCGCCCATAAAAAGAAAGAGAACACAACAACGCTTTCAACAACATGATGGGAGAGCATTTTTTGACCCCGGAGACGCTGTATGCATCACTTGAAGGGTGTAGGTGCCCCCACACTAGCGCGTGCCACACACAATATTTATCTTTTATTTTCTTTATCCATGAAAAGACTAGGTTGTACTAAGCAGACATGATAGTGGCGAAAATAGTTTTGTGGAAAAAAAAAAATATCAAGGTTAGTTTTTATTTTTTGGGTTTCCATAGGTATTTTGGTTGTTTAATAGTGTGTTTTTTTCTATGTTCAGTTAAATATAAAAATACCTCTCATCTGACATGGTAATTATAAAAAATATAAAAATATAAAATCACTCCTTTTAAAACTTTTACTTTTAAAAGCATTTTTATCATTTTATTTTGCTTTTGAAATATAAAAAAGAATTACTTGTATATATAATTAATTTAATAATAACTAGTACATGAAAAGATTTTAATATCCTTAATAGCTCTAGTTTTAGTTCTTTTAACATGAAAGATAAAACCATCATATATATATATATATATATAAAAGATGATTTTTGATTTTGAGGTGCTCGTGAAATCATTTCATGTTTTAAAATGATGAGTATGATTATGCAATTTTCAGTATAATCTCAATATTTTTTTTAATTATTCAAAGTTAAAATCTAAATCTTGATTGAAAACAAAAGAGATCAACGGTTTTCGTGTCTTCAACATTTCATCAAATCAAAATCTTGGAACTCGTCACTGCCAGGTTTACTTTAACGGTACCAGTCAAGACCGTTTGTCTATTCCGACATCGATGATAAACACACACACACACACACACAATGAACACGGTGACAGGTAGAAATTAAAACAAAAAATAAAATAAAAAGAAAAAGAGGGCAGGGAAGATTGTATTTGTTTGTAATTTTTAAAATGTTTTTTTAAAATATTAATATATATATTTTTAAAATTAATTTAAATTTTAATAAAAACAAGTTTACATAGAAATCAACCCGAAAATCAATCAATCAAATGATCAATCATAGAAAGCTTGGCTGCCAATTTGCCGACAGCCATTTCAAATGGTTGCTTGCCACCACAAGGTGAAGTGGGGCAAAAGTAAAACAAGACAAACAAACACAAGGGGACAGGCGGACTTGTTTCTAGTTTTGCCCAGCGTTCATCTCGTACCAGGGATATTAATTCCATTACGTTTCATTTAAAAAATCAAAATATTTTATATCAATTTTTTTTTTAAAAAAATAATAATTTTTATTTCATTTCAAATCTTAATCTGTTATAGATCTTTTGATTAAATTTCAGCTAGAATATTCCGGTTTTATTCTACATGTTCCATTCCAGTCTTGAAAAGTTATTGAATCAAATTGAACCCGGTTCAATTTAATTAATTAAACCATCTAAGTATAATTTTTTTCATTATTATTTACAATAACAATGATATTAATAATAATATTGAAAATTATTATTATTATTATTATTATTTTTATTAACAATGATATTAATTTTTTAAAATTAGATTTATCACTAATATATATGATTTAGATTTTTTTTTCATGTTTATACTTTATAGGAATTTGAGCAAAACAAAAGATGTTTTACGCCTTGATAACATTGACCTAACTTTATATTTAAAATATTTATATTAAAACATTTTATTTTCATAATATTTTGATATTTTATTTAAGTTAAATTACTTTAAGTTAAAAATCTATTTAATTTTGACTATTTAGAAATATTTTAAATTTTAAAATTATATTTATTTGATATTGTACTTGTAATTTGTATTACATAATTTATAATTAATTTATTTTAAATTTAAATTATATTTATTGAATATATATATATATATTTATATATAGTATATAATATAATCTTGAAATGACACGATAAAATATTCTAAAACTTTTCATTTTAATTAAAAAAATAAAATAACAAAATTGATAATATACTCTTATAATTGTTTCGATCGGGTCCCTCTACAGTAAAAATCAGAAACTGAAATTCCCCCCCGAAAAGGACGGGTGGGTTACAGCCTTTGTCGGGCCTGTTTTACGTTACTGTTGAGCAGCTGTTTTATTTTTTATTTTTTCTTGTTTTACATTATTTGTAATTTCTGTAAATATTATCTTGAAATATTTATAAATACAAATAATTTAAAAGATAAACTCTTGACACATTTGCAATGAAAGTTAATGGCCTAAGCAAAGTGAAGTGTGTATGAGAAACTGGCAAATTAATTATCAAAACTGAAAGAAACCGAAACATACCAACCCCTTGGTTTTTTTTGCCTTTGATTCCAAAGCCAAAGCCAAAGCCAAAGCCAAAGAAGAAATAGAAGGAGACAAAAAATCCTATTCTTTGCTTTTATGCACATAATCTCCTTAGCTTGACACTACCTTCTTTCTAAAATACCCCAATACTTGTAGTATATATATACAGGTTAGGGGTGTAAAACAAGGCAGGTTTTTTTGTTTGTTTGTTTGAAGAAGGGTTGGATTTGTTTTGGTTTTGAGGGAGAATGGAGAGGAAGATGAAAGAGGTGATCAAATTGGAAAGGGAATCAGTAATCCCAATTCTGAAACCAAAGCTCATCATGACCTTGGCCAACCTCATTGGTATGTTTCTGTTTCATATCTTTACTTAGTTTTTCTTTATTTATATATGGAGTAGAATTATGGGTTGCCATTGTTTTCTCATTTTTTCTAATAGTTGGGTCCATTAGATTAGATTTCAGTTTGTTTCTGATGCGAAAGCGAAAGAAAGCGAATGTGAATGCGTTTTCTGTCTAATTTAATCAGAACAGGAAGAGGGTATGAACTCAGCCTTTGCAGGTAACATTTGTCTGATTGAGTCTTTGAAGGTTTTTGCAGAACATGGCTCTGACAGGGCGGAGTTTTTAAAACTATGTAAGAGAGTCGAGTACACCATACGAGCTTGGTATCTTCTGCAGTTTGAAGATTTGATGGTACTGGTTATTTTTTCGTTGTGTTTATTCAAACTATGCATCGCAATAACTTCGTCAAATCAAGATGTTTTAACGTTCATATTGTGTCTCCAGCAACTGTATTCTCTCTTTGACCCTGTGTCCGGGGCTAAGAAATTGGAGCAGCAGAACCTATCTCCTACTGAAATTGATGTACTTGAACAGAATTTCCTAACTTACTTATTTCAGGTATTGCACTTGTTCTTCATGTCTTTTTTATGTTTCAGGTCAGGTGGGTGGGTGGGCTTGGACATGCATGGAATAAAAACAGGCAACACTATCATAAGAAAAGGATATTAGAGGTTGTAATACGAAGGGAATAAGGATGGCCTTTTCTCTTGAAAAAGAAAAAAAGCTAGGACATTTTTGCAACTTCAAACTACAATCAATTCAAGAGAACCAAATTGGTTATTAAGCAAGACATGGCTAAGAATCAAACAAAGATGGGAATAAATCCACTGTAAACTCTAATTTCGTACTTGTTCTATAAAAAGGTGATGGATAAGAGCAACTTCAAGATAACAAGTGATGACGAGATTGAGGTTGCGCTCTCGGGACAATATCTTCTAAATCTTCCTATCAAAGTTGATGAATCCAAGGTTTTTGATCTCATGCCTTTAAATAATTTCATTTATAAGAGATGCTTACTTTGTTCAATATTTTTTGTGCGCATCCCATGGATATGTTCATTCATCTTCAAATCTTCCTGTTCCACCATCCTTTTTTTTGCTGTGCAGCTTGACAAGAAACTTTTGAAGACGTACTTTGCTGATCATCCTCACGAAAACCTCCCAGACTTTTCTGATAAGGTGTTGCACTAAATTGAACATTAAACATCATGATCATTTAAAAACCTCTGCACACGACTGCCTTTGTGAGTATCAATCAACACAAATTTTCCCTGTTCTTGTGTTTGGGAGAAGGGGGATGCAGGGAATAATTTGATGACTACCATCTCCAGTTATCTGATCTCTTTGAGCTATGGTTTCTGTTTGTGGGATTTGTTGGTTTCTGTACATTGCTTTGCACATGCCCTTATCTGTTGGTAGCCTCTTGATACCTGTGCAGCATGTGAAATGGTCGGCTCCTGGACACATGTCAAAACCTTCGAAAAGCACCCAAAAAGATGAAAAACACTATGGATAAGCACTAGCAACCGCATTATCAAACATTCCCTTATTATGCTTGCATGCAATTTTATTCAATATATTTGCCATTGCAACTTCTAAATTTCTTTGATTTTCTGCACCAGGGCTTGCACTTTGCACTTAACTTCAATTTTAGAAATAATTGACGCTAACTGTGAGAGTTTAAGGTTAATAAATATTTCTAAGTCTTATAAAAGCTTAAAAATATCTGAATCAGTTTTGGATAGCTATACCATGAAGAGGGATTGCACTCCTAGAGCCAATTCTTTCATGTGAATTTTGGTCTTAACAATGCATCTTGATTGTCGTGTCTCAAACAGCTGACATGAGTTTCATTATTATCTTTTATGCTTAATGCTCCACTTTGCTCAAGTTTTGATCACTATCGTCCTGGAACATTGCCTAAACCAATTGAATTTACATTCCAGCAATGACATGTTGTAGCAACTTCCTAAATTCTAATACCATTACCTACATGGAGCATAATTTTGTGATTGACTTTGTTGTTGTCTTGGGTTGTGAAATAAAAGATAATTCTAAAACAGTTTCAGTTGTAAGTGTCCAAATATCTTCTCTCTGCTTCTGCCATTTTGCGCTATTTTCTTTTCTATATGAGAAATAAAGTCACTGCTTTTGGTACCACAACCTGTTTCCTGGCCTTGCATAATGTCGGATCAGATGGAAATATAAGCTTTTAAGATCCTCAGATGATGAAGTGACAGGCTCAGTTTAACTCCCGTGAACTCTTCCTCTTTTGTGAAATGAATCATCTTCTTTCTGAAATGCTAGTCCGGCAACAGGAGTCATACTGTAATGAAAAAAATATCCAAAGCAATTTCAGTTTCAAGGATACCTTTTGTTTATCTATTTATGTATTTTGTAAAACTTTGGATGTATGGATCTATGCTCCTTAACTTTATTTTATGCTTATTGTCAAATAGTTCATTTCAACTTGTTTGTGTCTTTATGAAGGTGATGGCTTTACTGGTGACATAGGTTAGGGAATTTGATTTCAGTTTTTCCTGATAACTAGAACCTTGATGAATGGTGCAGGTTAAGCCACCTGACGAATATTGACCTATGTGATGCAATAAATTCCACAATGTATCAGACTCTGTCCCATATTATCGTGGTTGAATGCTCTTCACTGAATTGACATGTATTAAATGAAAGGCAGATAGGTTTTAAAGTGATAACTACAATACTTAAAATAGTTGTTTTCTTTTCTTATTATATGCCATTCAAGGAATCTAATCTTTATTATCACTTGTTTTAGTACATTATCTTTCGGCGTGGGATTGGAATTGATAAAACAACTGATTATTTTGTCCTGGAGAAAGTGGACATGCTCATTGGACGTCTTTGGGGATCTCTTTTAAGAGTAACTCGGTAAGCAATCTCCTGCCCATGATGTAAAAACGTAATTGTATCTAAGATATGACTGGACATAATTTTAGGGAGTTGAGATCTAAAATAGTTTGCATCTTTTTATATGCAAATGCATGAATGGTATTTACCCATATCAAATGAAATTAAAAAAAGATCATTTTCTTAACAAGCTTTAATTGTTACCAGCAGCACTGTTGATCAAATAGCATGGACATATGCAATTGTTTGCCATTAATGTTCCTAAACTTGAAGTGACTGATTAAAAAGGGACACACAGCATGTGATTTACTTTCAATGAGAATACCGTTCCCTTCATGATTGGCAATCTAAATTGTTTTATTCATTCCTTTCCTTTTTTATTTCTTTCTGGGTTTTATGGTGCTTGCAGGCTAGACAAAATTTTCGCAAGAAAGCCAAGGGCGCATAAGAAAGATTTAAAGAAGAACGATGACCTTAACTCCGAAGAAGATCAGGATGATTTGTTTGTCGAAAGAATCCGACTGGAAAAAATGGATTTAAGGTTATGTGATGTTTTATTAAAGAAATCTCTCTCTCTCTCTCTTTCTGTTTCTCTTCCACTCTCATGAACAGAAGTTTGAGAAAAGTGAAACTAAATGATCAGTACCTAGGAGTGTATTACATCTTTTCTGCATCATGTATTTTTTTAATCTCTTTACTGACTTAAATATCAGTTAATTTCAATATAAATTGTAATTTAGTTCTGCAAGTATACTAAGTTGAGCCAAAAACAACATTCTGGTCAAGATGCTGGAATTTAAGCAAAAGTTGGAACCTTGAAAATCTTACACAAGATCTGTGTCTGTTGTTATAGGACCTTAATCATGGTTGCATTTATATTATCTAATAAGTTACTATGTCTTTTGTTGGGACAAAGTGGGAAAAAATGTTATAATGAATGACAAAAGGCATGTATTTTAGTTTTATACACTCAATGTCACAAACACCTGAGAAATGTGCTTTTTAAGTTGCATGTATTGAATCTATTCTGGTTATCTTATGCCATGACATTCCTACTTCTACTTTGTCTCCTCCAGTGTTAAAAATTTGCTGAGAAAGACTACAATACAAGAGCCTACATTTGATAGGATTATAGTCGTTTACAGGTATTGCTTATTCTCATTTATCAAGAAAATTATCAAGGGTGTGCTTCATATTATCCTTTAGGACCTGCATTCCTAAAAATCCTAGTTTTCACTTCGATATTTCATTTCATCATCTTTTAGACCTCTGTTAAGAAACCATTAAGGATCCAATTTGCAACTAACACTTGCACACACGTGCACATGCGCGCGCGCGCGCACACAATGTTTTAAGACAGAGCATTTACCATAAATATTAAGGATGCTCATTAAGGATCTTTCCTTGTTATATGAAATCACGTAACTGTTTTTTTTATTATTATTAATCATGATATCTAATTTATTGACGTGAATGGCAATTTTCCAGGAGAGCAGCTCCAAAATCAGAAACAGAACGAGGGATATATGTGAAACATTTCAAAAACATTCCAATGGCTGATTTGGAAATAGTTCTTGTGAGATATTAACTGCTTTCTGCTTCTCTTAGTTTTAATTCTACTTTCTATTTGTTGCCCCATATTCAAGACATCCACTTTTGACTTCATGTTGAAACATCATTTCCTTTTTCAACAGCCTGAAAAGAAAAACCCAGGGTTAACTCCAATGGACTGGGTCAAGTTCCTGGTTTCTGCTGTAGTTGGGCTGGTGAGTTTTATGAATGAAGTTGCTTCAGTTGACTGCACTCTGGCTTTCAATCATTTTGTTCAAATGCACTCAACATGTCTTTCATTGCAGGTTGCTGTGTCTGGTTCAGTTGAGATGCCTAAGGCTGATCTTTGGGTCATTTTTGCTGTCCTTTCCACAGTTGTTGGTTACTGTGCTAAAACATACTTCACGTTAAGTCTCCCTCACTCTCCCTCCCTCTCTCTCTATTCACTTTCTTCACCTTTTTAAATTCCTAGTATGTCCTTATGTGTTAATTTTTATCACTTTGCATGTGGCAAATTGGTTGTGCATCTAATGAATGGTTCGCTGGAAGATTTAGATTGCATTCTGCACATTCCTTGTTACATGTTATCATCCTTCTTTTCTTTCTTTGATTTCCCCTTTTCTTTTGGTTCTTACGGTGGCAAGAGCAGGACTCAAATTTGAGACCTGCCCACTGATGCGGGCCCGCGAAATAGATTTTTTAGGAGTGCATATTTTAGAAAGAAATGTCAACTTCAATTTTGTTATTTTAGTTTCCTTTTGGTTTTCCTATTTTATTTGTTTGGGTGCCGCACCATACCTAGATTGGCAGTTTTAAATGTTGAACATTGAAAGAAAAATTGAGATTTCTCTCAGATTGTGGCGTCTCTAGTTTGTGATCTTGTTGGTGGTTCTACATCTCCCACTCTCCCAAATTTGAAAAGGGTGAGTACCCTTTAGCTAAATGCCCACTGGTCGTATAATCTTATTTTGCTGTCCCATTACTGCTATGATGACCTATGCAGCATTTCATAAGGATCTGCAACAGTTTAAACCCGTGACTCAGCTTGCCAATTTAATTCAAATTGCTATTTTACCCTTGGCGTTTCATTTATGGAATGCTTTTGGGAGTGCACATAATTTGGTGTATGCACTCTGGCTGGAGGGGATTGACTTGTTGCAAATTCCCTTATTGATATTTGTAATGCCAGGCTTGTGTTTTATTCGGATAAGGCAATTTCTTTTTTCAGATTTTATACTCACCTTCACCTAATTTTTGTTGTCCTGACGGTACACTGCAATTGTTATTGTCGCTTCCCATTTCAAGATTATGTTTTCTTAGCTTGTCTCTCTCGTGGTGTGTTTCTTGATTTAAATGTCCTTCATTCCTTTCTTTTATTCCTTGAGTTTTTTCTTTTGCCAGTAATGACTGATGTGGCTATTGTTTTTTCAACTACATGCAGATTTCAGCAAAATATGGCTTCATATCAGAACTTAATAACACAGTCCATGTATGATAAACAACTAGATAGTGGAAAGGGCACTCTTCTTCACCTGTGTGATGATGTGATTCAACAGGAAGTGAGTTTAATACAACATGTTCACTTTTTTGCTCTTTGCAATAATTTCATTTTTGTTTTATTCAATGAGCTATATAATGTGTACGATGGTTCTACTCTCTTTTGAAGGAGATAGCTGTAACTATTCATAACATGCAGTTGACTAATTAATTTGTTTTTTGGTTATCCCATTAAAATAACATTTCTTGTTCGGAGTTGGGAGAGGGAGTGGGAGTGGGGGAAAGGAGACTGGAGATTTATTCGCAAACTATCACCTTTTCATTTACAAATTCTCAATTTTTTCATGTGGATGTGCTGTTTTAGTAGGATTAGATTATAATGATGCAATTACTTTTATCAGGCTTCTTGTGCTTCATATTCACTCATTTTTGATTCTGAGCATGTTTCTCGCGCATCATATATATAGATCTAGACGAGTCTTCTGTATGAATGTAGATGAAAGAAATGCCATTTTTTTATTTTAAAAAAGTGAAAACCAAATTGATACTGAAGAGAGAATATTTGCAACCTGTGAACCCCATTTCTGTGAGGACAGAGAATATACTCCAGAATATTGAGGAATTGCTTCTGAAGATTTTTATGAAGTAATTGTTATCTTATATGTGAACACCATCCAGGATTGGGGATTGTGTTATAGTTAACTATGCACCAACAGATGCTTAAATTAACTCATTTTTTAGGTCAAAGAGGTTGTCATGTCCTTCTTTATATTGATGGAACAGGGCAAAGCTACTAGGCAGGTATGGACCAATCCATCCTCTTTTTTTTTTTTTTATTGCTCTTGATTATTGGAGGACAGAATCTTCCTCGCACCATTTTTTAGGTATAACTTTGTTATACTGTGAAACAGGATTTGGATTTGCGTTGTGAGCAACTGATTAAAGAAGAGTTTGATGAGAGCTGTAATTTTGATGTGGATGATGCAGTTGAAAAGTTGGAGAAGCTGGGCATCGTTGCTCGGGTAAGAAACAGTTCTCCTGACTGAACTTGGTAGATCTAAATTGGAATTTGCAAATTTATCTTAGCTAAAATGAAAACTTTTCCGTGCACACGCTTACAACTGACGTTGACATCACTCCACATATATACATCCTATAAGGATCAGTTGGATAAGCAGGGCTTTTTTGCATCATCTGAATAAGCTGTTAAAAGATCCTGTTACCCAACCAAAGTCTTTCAATTTGTTGGGCCTGCAGATGGTTTTTATGGAGTTACACTAAAACATAGGACCATAGGGAAATGGACCTATATATCTGAAAGATGATTGGATCAAAAGTTCCATTTGGTCAACCATCAAACTGGACATGGTGCATTTGGAAGACACCTTTTTTAAAATCATGCACGCTAACAATGTCACGTCTAGTAATTTTTTGAATTTTAGAACATTTTTGCTATTGGATAAACCTACTCCTTGGACCAGGCATGAATTTTCTATGCTATCTTCTGTGTGCGCAAGTTGCTATCGGTTTCTTTTGATCAGGAAGTAAATTTTTGAATACAGGATTCTCTTGGACGATATTTTTGTGTTTCGCTAAGACGTGCTAATGAGATTATTGGCACCACAACTGAAGAGCTCGTTCTCAAGGCACAGCAGGGTGTTATGACTAATCCTTGATGCTGTCCGTGGAAAGATGCGTTTTCCTATCCACCACCTGTTTCAATCCAGCCTCTTTCTAGGTCTAATAGCTCAAATAGTTATCTGCAGTTGTCAGCTGTGCTTACAAGCATCGCTGGTCAGAACTTGGATGTCCTATTTTACTTGACTGCTTTCCACGCTATTTCTAGCTCCAGTTTCCTTTTTCATCAATGCAAGTTAGAGACGCGAACCAAAGAACTCCTCTGGGGAGGGAGGACATGGGGTGCCAGTGGTGCCTGGAGCTCATTGGCGCTTCAGTTCTGTTAATATTTGTAAATGTTGAATGCATGCGACTTCTCAAATCCCGAGGAAGGTAGTTTTTGCACTTGGTTTCGGCTTTTGTTGGAGGCTTTTTATACTTGCTCATAAAACCATTGTGGGCTTAAATACTTTCATGGTGCTTGGTTATTGTCTTCGCGGCCATCTGCATATAATTTAAGTAAAAGATGAACGAAATTTCCTTTTCAGTTTGGTCTTTCCTTTTATTACATTTGGGTATCGGAAAAACTGAATATGGCACAAAATTCTTCATCAATTGATCTGAAACGCCAAATATTTATCCTTGTCGTCCGAGAATAATCGGGGGGGAGGGGGGGGGGGGAATGATTTACTGACAAATTTTTACACTGAATTTTCAGACATATAATCAGGAATTTGTTTTACTTTTTTTCGAATATAGGATTGTTGTTCAACAGAGTGTAACACGCATCAAGCAAAATCATGTAGTAAAACACCAGTCATGAGTGGTCGTTACTAAATCCGGTTGCAATAACTACCGAATATATATATATATATATATATATATAGAGAGAGAGAGAGAGAGAGAGAGGGGATATTTCGAGTCAGGTTACGCATATCGTATTATATCGTCAGAACAGAGCTTGCAAAACGCAGCTATTCCCTCAGACTAGAGACCATTTTCACGTTACCAGCTAAACCACCAAGATAGTTAAGTACCAAATATCTAATCTAATGTGTTACGACAGAATCCTCAAAACAAAAGGGACAAGTGGCCGGCAAACATTTTCCCGCCGAAGAGAGCGGGCGTTGGCATTCATTCTCCAACCCCTTAGATTTAAAGATATATAATTAATCAAGGCATTCGTTTATCAAATAAAATATTTTGTTTATCTCTAATCATAATCATAATGGGGAAGAAGAAGAAGAAAGACATAATACACTTGGAGAAGGAATCTGTGATTCCAATTCTCAAGCACAAGCTTATTGCTGCCTTAGCAAACCGCATTAGTATTGGTCTGTTTAATTCAATTTCCCATCTTTTTTTCTTATCAATGCAATGCATGGATGCATGGATTCCAATTTGGGTTGGTTCATTCACAGAACGTGGCAGATCTGATGTTGATGAGTTCCTGAAGCTCTGCCAGAGAGTTGAATACACAATTAGAGCTTGGTACCTTCTGCAATTTGAAGATCTCATGGTAACATTATTAATTGGTGAATATGTTATAGAACTCAAATCTTTAGTTTGTTTCTCTAAAGAAATTTGTCTTTGGTGATCAGCGATTGTATTCCTTCTTTGAGCCTATTCATGGTGCTAAAAAACTGGAGCAGCAGAATCTCACTCCTGAAGAAATTGATGTTTTTGAACAGAATTTCTTAGCCTCCTTATTTCAGGTGTGTATTGCCCGCAACTACACTTCAAAGATTTAAGAACAAAAAACAGAAAATGGCACGATTCCAAACCGGCGTCCAGGGCACTTTCCCACCTCTTTCTAGCAAAGAAAAATAATGTAAAAATCGTAACCAATACCTGAATCTAGCACGTACTTTTCATGATTTAGTTGTTTATTTCTTGCAGGTGATGGAAAAGAGTAATTTCAAAATTGCAACTGATGAGGAGATTGAAGTTGCACTCTCTGCACAATATCGGCTTAATCTACCAATTGTGGTTAATGAAAATAAGGTCCATCTGTGCTCCGGCCTCTTACGCACACATCTACACACATGGCTAGTTTAGAAGTTTGATGATATTTTAATGGCATTCTTGAATGCAGCTTGACAAGAGGCTTTTTACAAGTTACTTTGCAGCGCATCCTCAGGATGACCTTCCATGCTTCGCTGATAAGGTAAATGCTAAATTCCGGCTTGAATATTTCTGAGATTTTCATTCTCTTTCTTTAAATTTTTATGTTTGATGATTTCATTTTCTGAGTAAAGCAATTTTTTCCCACAACCTCACGACAAAGAATCATTGCTTATTTTTTCGTAGTTCATAATCTTTCGACGCGGCTTTGGAATTGATCATTTGAATAGTTACTTTATCATGCCGAAGATAAATACCATCATTTCCCGTTTCTGGAGATGTTTTCTAAAAGTAACAGGGTAAGTAGATGTTTGCTTGTATTATATGCAAGAAAACATTGATTTTCAAGCTTGGTTCTTTATTTTCCCTAATACGAACTTTAATTTTCTGTTTGTAGGTTAAAAAGACTTTTCTTCAGAAAGCGAAATGCGCATATTACCGAAGTTCCAAAATCTATTGAAATCAGCATGGATAACAGTGATGAAGGTTTATATGTTGAACGAATCCGCATCGAGAAAATAAAACTCAGGTTAAGAACTGGAAGTTGAGTCTGAATTTGATTTATCAATCGGTTTAAGGTATTTGCAACCGGGACTCTTCATGTGCTTCTATTTTTCATATTTTTGGCTAATATCTGAAGCAATAACATAATATAAACATTCTAAATAAATTCTGAGAAGCAAGAAGGAATATGCAACAGAAGCTACCTTAGGCTTATATATTGTTCTATCTGTATTCTCTCGGTAGTTATGCTAACATTGGATGGCACAAGGTGCAGTGGCATTTTGTTTTCCTTAATCTGTGTAATAATAGATGAAGTGAGGATTTTTTTTCAGTTATACCCATTAATGGATATAAATAAATGCGTTGTGATTGCTGAATCTTCTGAACATTTAAGAGAATGAATGAACGATTGCCCTGATCACCTGGAAGGAGCACATATTTTGCTGAAGTTACTTTCTAGATTTCTGATGATTCTTGCTGATTTTTGTCATTTCTCTTCTTTTCCTGCAGCATATCTAATCTCCTGGGCAAGGTTACAATCCAAGAACCTACATTTGATCGAATAATTGTTGTTTACAGGTGTATTCATCATATACATTCTTTCTCCTGTTTTGTTTGTTCAATTCTGAGCAATGGTCAGGGTGGTTGTACAGAACCATATTCCTCAGTTACTAATAATCAATTTGCGCTGTTTCTCATTGTTGGTGTGAGCATGAGAAGTAAGAAAGAGAAAATCATTCTTACATAACTAGTAAATTAGGACTAGCATGAAGATTTTGTTTATCCTAATTAGTTCACTTAATTTACGTTCTTCTATTACAGTTTTAAGAGAGCATGAAGAATGAATCATTGTTGTTTAAAAGAACGTAAATCTGCAGGCGAGCGAGTGCCAAAAAAGAAAGAGCACGGAATATTTATGTGAAGCATTTTAAGAGTATTCCAATGGCTGATATGGAGATAGTACTAGTGAGTTCCCTGTTCACTTGCAGTATTGTTGTCGTTATCATCATTGTCGTCATTGTATTTGTTTGGGGGCGAGGGCGGTGGGAGGGGGCTAGGAGCTTCTCAGAAATGTTTCTGAATATTGACCTTGTGCTGGAACTCTCCTTTAACAGCCAGAAAAGAAGAATCCTGGTTTAACTCCAGTGGATTGGGTTAAGTTCATTGTTTCTGCTGTGATTGGACTGGTCAGTCTTAGCATATCCGTGAATTGAATGAATACCTTTTTCTTTGTTTTGACCTTCTGGTCACGTTAGCCTTACGTTCTTTTTTTCATTTTGCAGATTACTGTAATTGGTTCGCTTAGCAATCCTAAAGCTGACATCCGGGTGATTCTCGCTATCCTGACATCAGTGGTTGGTTACTGTGTTAAAACATACTTCACGTTAAGTGTCTTCTTCTTTATAATCCTTGTCATTCTTGTAGTAATAGAGAATCGGTATCGATACAGAATTTCTACTAAGCAAGCATTCAGTAAAAATGTTATGTGCTGAGACAATCTCTCATCCGATAGGCATGGGAGGAATTTATTTAGAATTCTTGCCCATAATGCTTATTGACCTTACTTTACAGTGGGACTTTCTCAGAGACAGAAGGAACATTGAAGAACGACTAGGGTGGTCAACTGATTAGGAAATATCTGGTGCAATAGGATCTATGCCATACATTCATTCCAAGGCCATGAGCAATTTAGTTATGAAGGCTAACATTTTTTAGTTTCCTGCAGATTCCAGAATAACTTGGTTTCGTATCAGAGCTTAATCACACAGTCTGTGTATGACAAACAACTGGACAGTGGAAGGGGTACTCTTCTTCACTTGTGTGATGATGTGATTCAACAGGAAGTAAGTTTTTGGCTAATCAATTAATAATTTATATCCAAATTTACCAAGTCGTAATTTCTGAAAGATTCTAGTACGTTTAGTCTTTGAGTTTTGAATCTTTGTGCACAACTAAAATTTTCAGGAGCTCTGCTCTCAATGGAAATTGCACAGAACCAAAAACTTACCATTCTGCCACCTTTCTTGTGCAAAGACAGCAGCATTCTTGTTGAAAATTATTTTACAACAGTAACTAGCAGTTTTGAAAAACAATGGTTAGGTACTATATAATGCTAACAGAACCCAATAATTTGAATGTGCAGGTAAAAGAGGTGATTGTTTCATTCTTTATCTTGATGGTACAAGGAAAAGCCACTAGACAGGTACAGATTACCTTACAGTAGATTGTTTCCTCTCCTTGCTTTTATGATCTCTGTATGTTGTGAGATTCCTTAGGGCAGGGCGTTGCTGGTTCATAACTTTGCATTGATCTGAAATAGGAACTTGACCAGCGTTGTGAAGAACTCATTACTGAAGAATTCAATGAAAAATGTAATTTCGATGTGGATGATGCACTTCAAAAGTTGCAGAAGTTAGGAATTGTTGCTAAGGTGAACTTTTTTTTTGTTTTCAAATTAGTTGAGACATCATTCTATCAGTGTGTTTCCCAGATATAATTTTCGGTAATTCAATAATTGACAAGAGAAAGTTGAACTCAGGATCCTGCCGGAAAGTACGCATGCACAGACTTGAAGCATGCTAATGAGATAATCGGAACCACAACAGAGGAGTTGGTGCTTAAAGCCAACCAAGGTGATAGCAGTTTTGGACGCTGAGGCGGAAGTGAAGCTCTTCTGATATTTGAGAAATCTAAAGAATCGATGCACTAGGCTAGCTACCTGATCATTTGGCTCACAAGTTTCTTCATGCATGCCAAACTCAGGTGCCAACTTTGGCGTACTTTTTTCCTTGGGGGGTTTAAAAACTTCCCTAAACATTAAAATGAATGTTTCATACTTTAGGCATTAAAAAGAAACGAAAGGAAAACCAGAAATCTCCATGGCAGTCAAGTTTGAATTTGAGCTTCAAATACCATACAGCAGTTTCTTCCGACCACCATACTAGTTAGGATAGCCAGCACCGGAAGCATGATTCTCTTCAGATTGTTTTCGATGTATGTGAGGTGGTTGAATTGGCAAGATGGAAATGGTGTCAACTTTTCTAAGTGTGCTTGAATTTCCAGATCTCATTAAATGATTATAAACAAAGGGGATGAAGATATTTCAGCAAACCCACCACACAGAGCTATGTGTGCATAATTCATCACAAGAAATGATTTTAGTGGAGCACTAATCAACCACATGCTATCAATTAACTTATACCAATTGAAAAAAAAGAAGAAAATCCATTCCTTCATACTATGACCATTTTGTAAGGACAAGAACTCTGTACAATGCTCCCTTTTGTGTACCTCGCGTCACAGTTGAAGGTTCCGTCTGCTTTACGACCTCAAAAAGCTGTGAAGTAATTCTGCAAGAAAAAAAAAGGATAGTGAATTTTTTTCAATAGGTTAAGGGGATGAAATCTAGAGTGTTCAAACTACTTGGAGTACAGAAAAATATTAAAGCAATGAGATCAAGGACACCATACCCAACATTAATTCTGGAGATGATCGTCGAACCATAATCCAGGCAACAAAAGTTCCAAGGGAGCGTCACCTGTAAACAACCCAAACCAAAATCTGACACGAGGTTAATCCTAGATTTTAGTTCCCGAGACTTTGATGCATGCCTGGTAGAATCAGAAAATCTTGGATTTGTCATCATTGCAAAAGGCTTGGTTTAAAAATACAAAAAAAAAGCACCCGATGGACAAAAAAATCAAGAAAGTGATTCACCTCAAGATATGTGTGATGCCCCATATCCCACATGCGTTGTGAGGAATTTGAATGGTATATAAATAAGCACCTATGCACAATACTGAGTTGGCTTAATGGAGTCTAGTCAGTCTAGGATTCTATAGGTGGTTCTCACCCCCTCTGAGGGTGTATAGCACTTTTTCCTAATCCTGTCAGGTATAAGCAGCAGCTATGTCTGGCTGTCTGCCCATCTCCCTCCCGTGTTGGAAGCCTGAGATCCTTTCAGGAATTGCTGTTACAGGTTCTCCAGGTCCCACTTCAGAGATGGCAGCACTGAAAGTAAGTCAACTGTGCTTCAGGATTTTATCTATTCCAGTTTCTCAAGAACCTGCTTCATCGATGGCAACACTGATTGTAACCGAGTCTGCAGTGCATCTTGAAGCAAGCTTCATGGTTTTAGTTGTTTCAGTTTTTCAAGGACCTGCTTCATGGATGGGCGCACTGAAAGTGAGTCTACTGTGCAGCTTGAAGCAAGCTTTAACATTCCCAACAAATTCTCATTAGGTCCTGCTTCCCACAGTTCTGGCGTGAAGAGCTCTGAGGAGCGTCTCTCCTTGATCAACAACTTGGCCCAAGCAACAATATTGAAACCGTTACCATACTCAGAAAATGATGGATCAAGAGACTTCTTCCCTGACATCAATTCCAACAACACAACCCCAAAGCTATAAACATCTGACTTGTCAGATACCCTGCACGTGGTTGCATATTCTGGTGCAACATACCCAAATGTGCCTGCTACATCTGTAGTGGCATGGGTCTGAGAAACTTCTAAAAGTTTGGCCAACCCAAAGTCAGACAGATAGGCGTTAAGCTCCTCATCCAACAGGATGTTACTAGGCTTGATGTCACGATGAAGAATGCGGGGTACGCATGAGTAGTGGAGGTAGGCTAGAGCTTGTGCAATATCAAGAGCTATCTTGTGAATCACTGGCCACTGTACATTTGTGTCTGGCCTGTCATGTATGAAGGTTTCAAGGTTTCCACCAGAAAGATAGTTGTAAATTAAGAACATTTCAGCCTCTGCCACATAATACCCAATCAGAGTCACAAGGTTCTTGTGTCGAATTCTGCCCAATGTTCTGATCTCTGCATCAAACTGTTGAATGCCTTGAAATCTGCCAATGGAGAGCCTCTTTACGGCTATGAAGTAACCTGGGACCAATTCAGCTTTGTAAGTTGACCCAAAGCCACCTGTACCTATCAGGTTTCTCATACTGAAATTCCCAGTAGCTCTGACCACACTATCATAAGTCAATTCAGCCGGAGCATCTGCAAAAGTCACAACTACTTTTCCCCTCAAGATAGAGAGTCTCCAAGACTTTTTCTTGCCATAAAAACTGAACAAAACTACAACCAATGATACACAGAGTACAACTGAAGCAGAAGTCACCCCTGCAATCAAAAAGGATTTCTTTCTGTGATTGCGCCATTTTCCATCTCCATGTGACTGCTGAACCTCTCCAGGTGGTGTGTTGGAGGATTGATCCAAGCACTTATCCAAAAGAATATTCCCTCTAAACCAATCACAATCAATTGGGTGTTGAAGGTGGGGTATATGACCAGAGAGGTTATTGAAAGAAACGTTTAGGACAACGAGACTGGAAATATTCGAGAAAGGTGGAGGTATCGCCCCAGAAAGATCATTGTTATTGAGTAACACAATCTCCAGGTTCTTAGCGCTCGTCAAACTCACAGGTATAGATCCTGTTACAGCATTATGAGAAAGATCCAAAACTGTAAGAGAGGACAATTGACCGAATTCAGATGGAATTTCTCCTGTTAAATTGTTCATTCCAAGAAGAACTGATCTCAGAAACCTCAAATTTCCCAACTCATTAGGAAGAGAACCAGAGAGTCTGTTTCTTCTCAAGTCTAAACATCGAAGCATTCTCAAGTTGCCAATACTGGGAGCTAGAAAACCACTGATCTCATTATCTGCTGCTTCAAATTCCCTTATTGGTAGACAATTGAGAAGCATATCTGGTATCTCACCTGATATATGGTTCGCACTCAAGTTAACAGAGAAACTCAGCAGATCATTACAGTTTGAAACTAGTTTACCAGGAAGAGACCCGGTAAACCCGTTACTACTCAGTAACAATCTGTATGAAGTTCTATTTTTACTCACCAAGAATTCTTCTCCCACCGAGAACAAAGGCAATGAACCGACAAAATGATTCCAACTGAAATCATGGACAATCACGAAGTCTGCACCGGCCATGGACCCCAAAAGGGTATGGGAACCCCAAACAGGAATGTTAGCGTATGCAATCTGTATATCCTCCACATAAAAAAAATTAGGATCTTGACCATAAGAGATTATGCTAGTATCACAACTGCCTTTTCCAAAAGTTGGAACAGCACCGGATATGTTATTCTGACTAACATTGAAATAGATCATGCAAGGAACTTGCAGCTGCATAGGCAGGTCACCAGTCAAATAATTAGAACTCAGATCCAAGAAAGTAAGGTTCTTGCACATCACCAGCCCCTTTGGCACAACACCTCTGAGAGAATTCTGCCCCAAATGCAAAACTCTCAGCGAGCACGAGTCACTCCAATTGTCAGGCAACCGCCCATCAAGATTGGCCCTAGGCGCCCACAAAATCTGCAAACTCGGAAGCATCAACACCTCCTGAGGAACACCCCCTTCAAAAGCATTGAATTCTAATCTAAAACCATCCAAGTTACCACCAGTCCCCCCGTTATCACCAACAAAATTACTTGAATTAGTCAATACAAGAACAGACAGTTTCCTGCAATAACCCAACTCCTTGGGGATGGTCTGAGTCAAACTGTTAGTAGAAACATCAAGAACACGAAGTTCCGGAATCTGACCTATCTCTGCTGGAATGGGACCTTGTAGAATGTTCCCATCAAGCAACAAAGTCCTCAAGTTCTTGCAATGACCAATATCCTTTGGAATATTATTTTCCAAGAGATTATTAGAAAGCTTCAAGTGCCTTAAAAACAAGCACTTACTTGAACTAACAAGTTGCATTCCACCAGTCAGCCTATTATTCGACAAATCAATAACTCTCAACTTTCCAAAACCAATCAAAGTAGCAGGGATATCACCAGTGAAAGAATTAAAAGACAAATTAAGGAAGCGAAGAGAGTGAAGGTCAGTGCTTATCTGTTGAGGAATCTTGCCCGAAAAATTGTTCCCTTGAAGCTCCAAAACCTCCAAGAAGCTCAGCTTGGCGATACTACCAGCTGGGATCTCACCGGAAAAACAGTTGTGAGAAAGGACAAGAGTTCGCAGGTAGGGCAAGTTTTGGATGGACTCCGGCAGAGTTCCAGAAAGGCGAGTAGTGGAAGTGCCAGAGAAGTTCAAAGCTATAACTACTACTTCTTTAGTAGTGTTAGAAGATTTTTGACAGGTGACACCATACCAGGTGCAGTAATCAGGATTGGTAGTCAGGTTCCAGGAGGAGAGAAGATTTGAAGGGTCCCCGAGAATTGAATTCTTGAAACTTAAGAGAGTGCCACTAGTTGAGTCATTAAAAGAGAGAGCTTCAGCTGAAAATGTTGCTGCTAAGCCACCAACAAAGAGAAACCAGGCTGCAGCTACTACTACCATTGTTGACTTTTGAATGATTTTACAGATTTGAAGAAGAGATGGGATGGGATTGATTGTTGGATGGATCTAGAAGAAGTGGGGAGCCGGGGAGAGCAAGACGATGAAGAAGAAGAAGAACTCTAGTCTACTCCCTTCTTCGCAGGAACAAGACAAGAAAAGCCGGCGTAAGCCACGGGGTTGGCTTTAGTTTTGTTTC
>Ga0325411_1001993_pt1 | contig 22927 bp, 26 predicted proteins | sample PopdelMetagenome_13_FD_206181 | JGI IMG/M metagenome (GOLD analysis project Ga0325411, IMG submission 206181) | Populus deltoides microbial communities from Bellville, Georgia, United States - Xylem-PdIQD-R4 | ecosystem: Host-associated > Plants > Phyllosphere > Stem > Wood/Secondary xylem... | reverse complement strand
TATGCCTAAGTTTAAATGATCGTTTCTAGACTAACATGTAATATTATTATATCTTTTAATTCCCATCACTCATTTTCATCCACTCAGAACTCTTGAATCTTCATCACCTATGACAATTAGACTTAGCTATTGTTATCTCATTGCATCTTTTGATTTTCATACTTGTTGGTAAAATATTTTGAAGGTGTACTTTTGATGCTGAGTTATAATTTAAAATATTTTGAAATGATCGCGTTGTAAAAATATACTATATACTAACAAGTAAAAATTACAAGACTTAGTTTCACGTGTTATAATCATGTTTGAAAGTGCAATTGCGGTTATTTTTTAAAGTATTTTTAACTCGAAAATGTATCAAAATAATATTTTTATTTTAAAAAAATTATTTTTGATATCAGTACATCAAAATAATCGAAAAATATAAAAAAAATATTAATTTAAAACAAAAAAAATTTCAAATTTTTTCAAAAACACTTTTAAAACGTAAAAATAAACAGGACCTGATAATTCTGCCACTTGAATACAGATTTACTCATTAAATATTTGGGTATAATCAAACCAACTATTTAGATAATTTAAAATCAAACCCGACCGGAGTTAGACCTTGAATTATTAAATCATATGATCAATTCACCAGTCAGACAATATTTAATTTAATAATTATAATAATCGACTATTAGAATTGTGGAGAAGTCATGCGTCACTCCCATCTCTCTCAGAACCCCTCCATCGTCAATAAAGCAAAGTCAACAAATCCTTTCAACTATAGAATTGCTCTCTGGATTAAAGGTAATTATGTTTAAATCCTAGCATAAATCATCCATCTCTAATGGAAAAAAGAAAGATTATTATGTTTAAATCCTAGCACTCCAATTGGTGTGGTAGAAGAACTTTTGGACACCATTTTTTTTTCGTAGCAAGTACTCTAGACACAAGTTGATAGTGCCTAGTGAATGTTTAATAGTTTTGTTTTTAGATATTTGTTAAGATTGTGTTTATTTTAAAAATATATACAATTATTTTTTATATTTATTAATAATCTGGATATGTTGATATAAAAAATTATAATAAATTATTTTGATGATTTTTTGAAGTAAAAAATATTCTATATCGTAATACCAAACATATAAACTCTATTTACCATCCTGGTATAATATAATTAGATATATTTTTAGAACGATTATAATTTTAAAAATTATTTAATTTCTACTGCTTGAACTTTTTTTTATTTTAAATTGTGATAAAAAAAATTAATTAAAAACAAATTATAATTTATAATTTTTCAAACTATAATCACTGCAACATTAAATACATCCAACTGGTGGATTAAATAGCCCTCTTAAACAACAAAGAATCAAGAAACCCAGATAACCACACCACCCAGTATGAAAAGCCAAAACACCACCCAACTGGAGGATTAATCTTGTTTTGTTTTTGGTTTATATATAAATGAGAATTAGCAATTTATTTTTTAAAATTAAAAAGAATAGATTTATCCTTAATTGTTTTATTATTATATTAGTAGTTAACAATAAACTTCGAATGAATTTAAGAATTATGGATTGAGGCTGAAAAGGTGAGATTAGAAGTTAGATAGATAGGTGATTTAAAGTGGAATGAATATCCTAGAATTATATGAAATTAAATGATATAAAAACTAATAAAATTGGTAAATTTAGATATATTTTGGGATAAGTTGAGATTATCACGTTAAAAAATTGATTTGAATAATAAAATGATAATCGGTAAAGGATCATACATATTATAAAAACACGACCAGTAAACTTGATTTAATCGAATTACTTGAGTCTAGTTGATGCTGGTCTTAATAATGAGAATTTAAGTGTTAAAATTAAATAAAATTTTATTGTTTAAAAATCAATTAAAATAAATACCATTTTAAGGAAATAAAAAATAAAACAAAAATAAAAACAAAATCAAAACAAAAACCTTTCCAAAAACCATGGAGTTGACATTGAAAAGGTAACTCGTGAGTACTGAATTGAAATATTTTAAGACTACAGGAACTAAACATTACTTTACCACCCATTAATAAAAGTATAAAACTTGGAAAACAAAAGGGAGAGAGAGAGAGAGAGAGAGAGATAAAAACTTCACCTCCCTTCCTCCCTCTCAGACACACAATCCAAAAAAAAAAAGCCCACAATTTGTGAATCAATCTAAAACAATTCCAATCTCTCTTTTTCTTCGATTTCAAAAAATCAAAAAGTAGACTTAGTATCATCTGACAAATACCAAATTTTATTATTATTATCACCTCAAAATCAAATAAAAAGATTTAAGAAAAGACAATATGAAAGAAGCAATTAGAGAGAGAAACACAGCAATAGTATCACTTGTTCAATCATTAAATCAAACCTTAAAACAATCTTCTCACCATTATTTTTTGTTACTACTTTATCATCATTTTCAACAACACAAAAAACAACAATCTTTATTATTAATCTTTATTATTAATTGCTCTTTTATTCTCTCATCAAATCTAAATCTTACCCTCACATCAAAATCACAACACTGACCACAAACGAAAACATCATCACCACCATTGATTCTTCTCCTGGAGAGAGAGACTTTACCTAAAAATTCTTCTCTTAGAGAGAGAAAGCTTGAAGCTTTATCCATGAATCAATCTGTCAAGTTTTATTTTTTGGGATTTCGTTAAGTTTAAATTGGTGGGTTTGGATCTATTCATTGATTTCTGAAGTGGGTTTGTTTTAAAAGTTGGTATTTCTGTTAAAGTTGGAAGCTTTTTGGTGATCTTGACTAATGGAGGAAGCTGGTGGTGGTGGTGATGTGGAGGTGGAAGCGAAGAAGAAGACACCAGGAGAAGGAGAAGGAGAAAGTAAGTCTAAGAGGAAAATGAAATCTGCTTCCCAGCTTGAGATTTTGGAGAAAACTTATTCAGGTTTGTTTGTTTCAAGTTCTGAACTTTTGCATTTTTTTGTTTATGGTTTTGTTGTAAATTTGTGATTTTAACTGTTTTTTCGGAGAAATTATGATTTTTTGGAAGCTAAAATGTTGTGGTAGTTTGTAAAATGTCGAGCTTTTTAATGGGGTTTGTGTAATTTGTTTCATTTGTTCTGCTTTTTTAGACTAAATTTATGTTTTTCTTTTGTTCATTTGTGCAGGTTGGGTTTGCTTTTTTATTTTATTTATTTATTATGATTTTGTACAAAATTGTTTTCTTTAACTATTTTTGGTGGTTTATTTTGATTTTGGAAGCTGAAATGTAAAGCTTGTTTGTGAAATGCTAAGTTTTGTACCTAATTTGCTTTGTTATTTTTGCAGAATTTGTTTATATATAGTAATGGTGTGTTGTTATTATTCTTAATGTATGTTTTTTTTTTATTATTAATTTTGTTGCTGGTTTGGTGTAAATTTGTGGTTTTCTTATTAGTGGATACATACCCATCAGAAGCAGCAAGGGCTGAGCTTTCAGTGCAATTAGGACTGTCGGACCGGCAGTTGCAGATGTGGTTCTGCCATAGGCGTTTGAAGGACAGGAAGGCACCTTTGGTGAAGCGCCCACGTAAGGAGTCACCATCACCAGCAGGGATGCCAGGTGGAGGGGAAATGGGAGTGGTGGCTGAGGTGGGAAATGAACATGGGTCAGGGTCAAGTCCATTTGTGCTTGGTGTGGATCCACGGCGAGCAGTTGGAAGGCCCACTGGGGTGGCTGTTCCAAGAATTAGTGCTGATGTGCAAGCAATGAAGAGGTATTATGAGCCACAACAGTCTATTGCGGAGCTTAGAGCGATAGCATTTGTGGAAGCACAGTTGGGGGAGCCTCTGAGAGAGGATGGTCCGATTCTTGGGATGGAGTTTGACCCCTTGCCACCGGATGCATTTGGTGCACCTATAGGTACTGTTGGTTTTGAGTTTTGTTGTCTGCATTCTGCACCTTTTTATTCTATGATCACAAGTTGAAATTTGAAGCCATGCAAGAAATTTATCAAATCACCTGAATGTGCTTTAATCAACAACATTGTAGATTGTTTTCCTTGGATTAGTATTTTTGGTTTGCACATGGCATGTGATTATTGAATTTGAGCCTATTAGATAACTCTAATCGAATTATGATTATTTGTGAGATATATTGGCCCTGAAGAAATTATCAGTATAATAGAACATGTTAGAAATGGTTGTGATTTTTGGAGTATGAATGCATGAAATCTTAATTTGCTAGAAGTTTTCATTAGAGATGATGGTGGAAGTGGTTGTATAAAAAATGTTGGATTTTGTTTTTTTGAAATTAAAAGGCCAACAGACAATTCCACAAGGCCCTGCTTTTAATTTTTTTTTTTTTTTGGTTTCTTTCACTGGTTCGGTATGTTGGGTTTATTTATTTATTAATGCACTTCATGTCTGGAATGTGTCTATTAGTGGCAGAAGTGATGTTGCCAAAACTTAGACAGATCTTTTCTATAAAATTTTGAATAAACAAGGGTATGTATCGACATGCTTTAGTAAATTTAACTTTGAAACCTTTCTTTAGGCTATAGTTTTCTTTACCATTGTCTTCCATCTTCCACAGATTTGGCTAGTCCCAGGTCAATGATTTTCTCACAAGATAGTAGAGGAATTTCAGATTTGGTACCTTTTCAGGGTGTCTTTGATTGGAGAATGAAAGGTTCTTGTGAAACTTTTTAGTGCCGAGTTGTGAGTTAAAGGCATTTGATATGAAAAAAAAGAAGAAAAAAACATGTCTTTTGCAATCTGAAAATGAAAATAATAATAATAAAAAAGACAGAAAAGAATGCATATGCACTGCACAAGCTCAAAATCCAAGTGTCATAGCCCATGGGCACAGAGAATAGCTTGATGATCCAAACTTCCCTCAGTTGTTCCCCTACATCTTTCTTTTACATGTTCCAATATGTGGTCATCTTGGGAAGGGCAATGGAGAAAATATTTATCAGGTTTCTTATTGAGAGAATGTAGGTGGTTAAGTTGACATTTTTCAGTGCTTTAGCTAGGACTTGTAGAGTTGTTTCCATGAAATGAGGGAAGACTTCTCAAAGAACGATGTTTTGCTACCTGCAGCAGGTTTTTGTTCTGAGTTGATGTCATGCATGCTTCTAGTCACAAGATTGTTTAATTTCCTGGACTTATGAGTAAGAGATGTAATTTATATGAATTTAGGGATCAACTATCTAGAGTGAACACTGTCAGAAATGTAGGTCATGCCAGCTTTTTGGGATATATAGTATGTGAAATGTTATTTAAGTGATAAGTTCACCTCTTTTGTGCATCCAGTTTTGATCTTTCTTCTTTTTTTACAATGAACATTAATCATGCTACCTTGTAGCTCAAACTTGAAGTTACCTGCTGTGGTTTTTTGCTGCTTTATGTGCGCCACTATTTGATGGTATTTCTGAGAATACTAGGTTTGAGCATCTGATGAGCTTTTTATATGGTTCTAGGATCAGCAACAACAGGGCAGCAGAAACAATCTGTAAGGATTTTTGAGGCCAACCTATATGAGCGGCCTGATGTAAAACCCATCAAGGTGAAGATGCCCATCCTTTTACTCACTGAAAATTAAAAGTAGTTTTCTCCCATTATTGTTTTTTTTTTCCTGGCTTTTGCAATACTTTTCATGACTTGGTTTCTTTTGTTTTGATGTTTATCTGCTGGTAATGTCATTTACTTTCGGTGAATTGTGGAGTTTATATATTGTCCCCTTTAGGCCCTTGAATTTTGATGGGCAATAAATATGTTCTTCTGTTTCGTTTTTCAGAGTACTACAAGGACTCTGCATGAATACCAATTCCTTCCACAGCAGCCAACTGTTAGAGCGGAGGCATATGAAAGAGCTGCCCCTTCATGCCAGTATGGCTCACCTGCTGATGTTCATAATGTGAAGACTGAATCAATATCTGCCACCCTACCATTCATGCATGCAAACGAACAAGTGTCCTCTGGATATGGTTTATCAAATCAAGTGCCCAGTCTAAGTCTTATGCCTCAAGAAAGCAGGCAGGGCCATCTCTTGCCATCTACTACAGGAGAGTACGAAACTGTAATACAAAAATGCTCCTTTACAAATATTGGTATGGATGCACAATCTGGTGCTCACCTGGTTACTGCATTGGACAATCCTTATATGTCATCTGACAGGAGAGTAACCCATGACGAGGATGCTTTGCGAATGCAGAGGAAACGCAAGGTATTAAGTGAAGCATTTCATAAGTTTTGAACTGTAGACTGGTAAACAATGCACTTCATTGACTTTTTGCAGAGTGAGGAGGCAAGAATAGCACGCGAAGTTGAAGCCCATGAAAAAAGGATTCGAAAAGAGCTTGAAAAGCAAGATATTCTAAGGCGAAAGGTCCGGGTCTCATACAAGAGTTTCCTTTTTAAAATCTGTAATTTCATACTGATAGTGTTATGTAACTTGTATTGTACATTCAGAGAGAGGAGCAAATGAGGAAAGAAATGGAAAAGCATGACCGTGAGAGGCGGAAGGAAGAAGAGAGGTTATTGCGTGAAAAGCAGCGAGAGGTGGAGAGATACCAGAGGGAGCAAAAGCGTGAACTGGAGCGCAGGGAAAAGTTCTTGCAGAAGGAGTCTATCAGAGTAGGTTCAAAAACCCTATTTAAGACTGTCCTGTTATGTTTGCCTGTGAGGAAAAATTGTCACTTTTGTTCATTTATGCACCCAGGTTGAGAAAATGAGACAAAAAGAAGAATTGCGTAGAGAAAAGGAGGCAGCAAGGCAAAAAGCTGCTACTGAGAGGGCAATTGCCCGGAGGATGGCAAAAGAGTCAATGGAGCTCATTGATGATGAACGCTTGGAACTCATGGAGATGGCTGCCTCCAGCAAGGGATTGCCTTCGATTATTCCTCTGGACTTTGAAACTTTGCAAAATCTAGATTTATTTCGAGGTTGGTAATGTTGGATTTAATCAAACATACATTTGCTATTCTCATGCAAAATATTGATTCAGAGCCTTGGAAGATTTTACTGCTGCACAATATTATATATATATATATATATACATATTAAAAGGCACATGCATTTGTTTTGATTTATTGTGGGTCAATTTTCATTCCACTTGCAGCTTAACTTTTTATATTGCTTTTCAGATAAGCTGACTGAGTTCCCTCCCAAATCTGTGCTATTAAAGAGGCCTTTTCTTATTCAACCTTGGAATGATTCTGAGGAGAATGTAGGAAATCTTCTTATGGTGAGTTTCTGTAGTTTTTCCTAGTTTTTGTTCCGCTCTGCTTATCTTGGAAAGATGGGAATAGTTGAGACTGGAATGCAACGAAAGACTTTCTTCAGTACAAGATCACAAATCTTCTTTATACACTTTTGTAGTGTTCATGATGCATAATCTCATCTCATATTTTCCATAACTCTATGGAATGTGCTGGCTGCTCTATAGGGAACAGAAGGAAATCAGAAACTTCAGCTTTTCCTTGAGGCATATTTTAATCTTGTGTTATGCTTTTGTTTCAGATATTGATCCTCTGCCTGTCATTTATATTTTGGTTCGAGTAGGCACAGAAATCATTTTCTTTCCATGAGTTTTTTTGCTGCTTCTTTGAGGATAAGCATGATTTTCTCTTTCAATGTTTTCCTCTGTCATTGTATTTTGGTTCAAGGAGGCACAATAATCATTTTTTTGCCACATTTTATTTCTCCTGTATATCTGTAAATCATTTATGATTAATGGGGTGCGATGAGTTTTCAAGTAATTGTTCTGAAAATACCATTTGATTTATTAATGCCTGAGTTAATAAATGTGTGGTGGGTGGTGTTAATGAATTAAAAAAAGGAGATAGAATGAGTTTTCATTATATGTTAATATCTTTTTTTTTTTTTTTTTATCTTATTATCAATACATTGTTTATTTCATCTCCCTCAACACAGAGCCCATCTTTTGAACCGAAAATCTCACCTCTTCTATATATAGTTGAACCCTGATTGTATTGTTTCTTGTGGGTGTTACTGCTATGCTTTCCTTTTTTAACCTAGAATATCCATGCCACTTTTTTCAATAAATTCCACTATAGAGTACATGTTCATTTATTTTGGACAGGAGTTTATTTCTTGGCAGGAAATGCAGCATTCCACAAGATTTAGAATTCCTAATGCATAGGCATATCTTTTTTTTTTAAGCATTTGAAGTAAACTGTAAATTTATAGGTTTGGAGGTTCTTAATCACATTTGCGGATGTTCTTGGGATATGGCCATTCACTTTGGATGAGTTTGTCCAAGCTTTTCATGATTATGTAAGTATCCGTGGCATATGATGTAGGGTTATCTTACTTTTTGTGGAATTCAGATGTGTTTCCTGCTCGCTATACTTTCAGGATTCAAGGCTATTGAGTGAAGTACATGTTGCCCTATTAAAATCCATCATTAAAGACATTGAAGATGTTGCTAGGACACCTGCAACTGGGTTGGGGCCAAATCAAAACGGTGCAGCTAATCCTGGTGGTGGACATCCTCTGATTGTCGAAGGGGTAGGTCTTCTTTGTTGCCTGTTTCAGTGGCAATTTGATCTCCTCACTTATGTTCCTTGTTTCCATCCTAAACTATTTTGGGCTTCTATGTCAGGCGTATGCATGGGGTTTTGATTTACGTAGCTGGCAGCGACACTTAAATCCATTAACTTGGCCTGAAATATTGCGGCAATTCGGTCTTTCTGCAGGTTTTGGGCCACAACTGAAGAAAAGGAATGTTGATCAGGCATATCTCCGAGATGATAATGAGGTGGTTGCCCTTTTCTTTGGGTCATCTTTTTTTTTTTTTGCAGTAACTGTTCTCCTATAGTTGCTCATGTTCGAGGTTTTGTTATTCATTGTGGATGGGTTATGCAAGCTATGAAAGCTTGGACTGTTTTCCAAGTTTGATTGTTGCTTTACTCTAAAGACGAGCATTTATCATAGTTTTGGACAACATATACCAGATTTTTTGTTGTATAGAATGCTGTAGTCCTTGTAGGGTGACTTATTTACCGAACAGCTTATACTAAGGATTGCTTCTGCTTCAGTATTTGTTATATTGTGAAACCGGTGTATCTTATTGTTTGTTCCATTGGTCCTTAAGGTTTCTATTTTTCAATATGGGGGCATACATACTGGTACTCGACCTTATTTTCATTTCTGTTTTGTTTTAAAATTCTCTCCAGTTTGTGGTTGGCTAGCTCTACTTCTGTTGTTTGACTTGTTGGTCAAATATATTTGCTTGACCACAGGGGATCTGGCATCTGATAGTTTGAGATGTGCTGTCACTTTTGATTGACATGAGAATTGTCTGATAAATGTAAAAATAATGTAGCTTGTGCTATCGATTTTTTGTGCTGCACGTGCATGGTGGCATGGTTGCCTGTCCGAATGAGTTCCAGTTTTTAGGCCAAGCTTGAGGAATTTCAATTTATCTACTTAGGAAGCTTGGAGGAACACAATCTCATAATGATTCAGATTGCCAAGAAGTTCTATATTCTGCATTCCTGAAGTCACATGTTGTCAAAATAAAAAGAAAAAAACATGTCTAATAATTGTGCAGAAAATTTCTTACAATAATACTTAGAGATATTGCATGCATTTCAGGGCATACACTTCTCATTCCTATTGTTATTTTTTTTTACTTTGGTTTTCCTCATAGTTCCCTTTTTTTTTTCCTTTGTCATTAAAATTCAGGGTAATGATGGTGAAGATGTAATTACTAATTTACGGAATGGAGCAGCCGTTGAAAATGCTGTTTCCATTATGCAAGAAAGGGGATTTTCTAATCCACGCAGATCTAGGCATCGCTTAACTCCTGGTACTGTTAAATTTGCTGCATTTCATGTTCTCTCTCTTGAGGGGAGCAAGGGTTTGACCATATTAGAAGTAGCAGACAAGATTCAGGTACTTTTATAATGGCAACTCTTTATATTCTTCCCTCCATTGCATAAAGTTGCCTTATCTATTCACTTTGCTTTTTTTTTTTTTTAAATGTTTGGTAAGAAATCTGGGCTGAGGGATCTTACAACAAGCAAGACACCTGAAGCGTCAATTGCTGCTGCTTTGTCAAGGGATTCTAAACTTTTTGAGAGGACGGCTCCTTCAACATACTGTATACGTCCTGCATACAGGAAGGACCCAGCTGATACTGATACAATACTTTCTGCTGCCAGAGAAAGAATTAGGACATTTAAAAGTGGTATTGTAGACGGAGAAGATGCTGATGATGCTGAAAGAGATGAAGATTCTGAAAGTGATGTGGCAGAGGATCATGAGATTGATGATTTAGGTACTGGATTGAATTCTAAGAAAGTGGCTCATGATTCTCCTGAAACTAATGAATTTAATGGGAAAACAGTCTTGGGGAATGGAAAGGCAAGTGGTGGTCTCAAAACTCCACAAGTCCGCCTTGAGAAAGTCAGAGCGGGTTTGACTTCCCTACATTCTGAAGGCACTAATGAGTTAAAGGGTGCTGGTTCTTCAATAGATGAATCTGTAGATGTTGCTGAAATCCACACCATTCCTGATCAAGATGTAGATATTGATGAAAACAACCTGGGTGAGCCATGGGTTCAAGGACTTGTAGAAGGGGAGTACTCTGATCTGAGTGTTGAGGAGCGTCTTAATGCGCTTGTTGCATTGATTGGTGTGGCAATTGAAGGAAACTCCATCCGTGTTGCCCTTGAGGTATAATTTCCTTTTGTTTCTAATGAAATCTTAAAAAAATGCTATATGCTTGTCTCTAATCTCAGATGAGACTTGTTCAGGAACGCTTAGAAGCAGCAAATGCTCTAAAGAAGCAAATGTGGGCAGAAGCACAACTTGATAAACGTCGTATGAAGGAAGAGTTTGTCACGAGGACACAATATTCATCATTTACAGGGAACAAGATGGAACCTAACCAAACAATTTCTGCCACAGAGGGTAGACAAAGCCCAATGGTAAGTGTTGATGACAGAAGTAACGGGATGCCTGTGAATGTATCTGTTCAGCAAGAACAGTTAAGTGACCAGCAGAGTGACATGAATTATCTAAATAATATGCCATTTGAAGGAAACATGCAAATGCAAGATTTATCTGCCGGTCCAGATAATCTGACATATCAGCAAGCAGGACATATTGCTGAAAAATCACGTTCACAGTTAAAATCTGTTATTGGTCACAGGGCAGAAGAGATGTATGTATATAGATCATTGCCCCTTGGTCAGGATCGCAGGCGTAATCGATACTGGCAGTTCACCACATCTGCTTCCCGCAATGATCCTGGCTGTGGCAGGATCTTTGTTGAGTTACATGATGGTCGCTGGAGGCTTATTGATTATGAAGAGGTATTTTACTTTTTGAACCCATATGCTTCACAAGTCTCTATGTACAAGTCAGACCACTTGTGCACACTTATGCATGGTGTTGATTTTACCATGCATGTGGAACATATAAGTTCCATGTTCAAGTTCATTTTAAACTTTTTTCACCATGAAACAATGGCTAGTGCTCTATAAGTTCTCTGCCTACAAATGCATTTTTCATTTTTCTTTTGTTTGTTTTCATCATTTATGATATTCATGCAGGGTTTTGATACTCTGCTGTCATCTTTGGATGTACGTGGGGTTAGGGAATCCCATTTGCATGCAATGCTGCAAAAGATTGAGGTGCCTTTCAAGGAAACTATGAGGAGGAGAATGCTACGTGCTAACACCGAAGGACAAAGCAAAGATCCAATCAAAGCTGAAGCTATTGAAATGGCTGCTGGCCCTGAATCTGGCACTGGTATGGATAGTCCACGCAGCACTGTGTGTGTTCCAGATTCTGATATGTCTGAGACCTCAACATCTTTCACAATTGAGCTTGGAAGGAATGAAATTGAAAAAAATCACACCTTGAAGAGATTTCAAGATTTTGAGAAGTGGATGTGGAAAGAATGCTTCAAGTCTTCAGTCTTGTGTGCCAAGAAGTATGAGAAGAAAAGATGCACGCAACTGCTTGGTGTTTGTGATTACTGCCACGACACTTACTTTTTTGAAGACAACCATTGTCCTTCTTGCCACAAGACGCACGCCTCTCAAACTGGCTTGAATTTTTCTGAACATGTGGCTCATTGTGAAAGGAAGCTAAAGATGGACCCTGACAGTGCTTTGTGTAGCTTATCTTTTCCACCGAGGATCAGATTGTTAAAATTGCTACTAGCTTTGATAGAGGCAAGTGCCCTCAATGTTATGGTTTGAATTAGGCATATCCTCCTTGCCACATATCAATATAATGGCTCGAAGCATGGCAAGAAAGTCCACAGTTTTAAATAACAGCCATTATTTACAGAATCGGAGCACCTCGTAATAGTTATAGTTATTCAGTGTTATAGTACCGTTATTGGTGATCCTTGACCGCAACCACTATTACGATCAAAACCTGCAATTTAAAACTATGACTAAAACCCGCAATTTAAAACTATGAGTATGTCAACTCTTTATTATTGCTTTCTTAAATTTTGTGTGCTTTGGGTTGGCAGGTTTCGGTTCTGCCAGAAGCTCTCCAACCTGTTTGGACCAATGGCTACCGGAAATCTTGGGGTATGAAGCTGCAGTCCTCATCATGTGTTGACGACCTACTTCAGGTTTATGTTTGGCCTTGTTTAGTGGCATGAATTTTTGACGACCTACTTCAGATTTAATAGCAATGATAGTGGTAGTCCAGAAATATTCACAGCAAAAATAAATGCCTACTTATAACTATATGCTCTTTAATTTTCAGTTACAGAATACCGTTGATGGATTGGTTATATTGCCATCTCGCTAAATCTTAGTGTGTGCATGATTGGGTCCATGGAATGCATCATGAATAGCGTGAAAAAGTAAATTGCATTATCTGGACAGGTGCAAGAGTTTGAAATTTATTTCATGCTTCCAGGGACTGTAATATTGGTATCAATTTGTTGGATAAGCTCTGTATGTAACATCAAAATGAGGGTGAAATTTGAATGTTGAGTCATTATCTGTTCACGTGTTGAGTGGAAGTTAATTGAAATCACTGTGTTTATTGCATTTAGAGTATTTCTAATCTACTTCCTTTAACATGTAATGCTACAACACTACATTCACTTGGTGATTTTTTACTTTTACCATTTGTGTCTTTTTTTGACAAAATGCTATACTGAGCTAATTGCTTCTTTCTCCTTTTTTAGTCTCGTTAAAATTAATTTGGAGAACATATTAAGATGCAAGTGTACATTTCTCTTCCTCAGATTCTGACACTGTTGGAGGTTGGCATGAAGAGGGATTATTTGTCCTCGAACTATGAAACCAGCAGTGAACTTTTGAGCTCATCTGACCCATCTGGATGTGCTGCTCATGATTCTTTCAATACAGGAACTGCTCCTGTTCTTCCATGGTTACCACAAACAACAGCTGCTGTAGCTCTAAGGGTCATTGAATTTGATGCATCCATCTCATACATGCTGCACCAGAAACTGGAGTCTCAGAAGGACAGGAGCGCTGGGAACTTTATTGTGAGTAGCCCACCATTTCAGAAGTTTTGTGCTTGATGATATGATAAACAAAAACCATTTGCATGTTTCATTAGTTTGTCATTTGAGAAAAAAAAAGAAGAAGAGCTTATGCCTTTTTTAGCTATAGACTGATGTCATGAAGTCATGCTTCCAATTAGTTGTCTCTTGGTCATTAAATGTGCATCTTGAAGTAGAAAGAAACCTGAGATTAGTAACACTAATACTAAAAGCAAGGGATGTAGGTCTGAAGCTTTTAGAAAGCTTTTGGTTACTGTCTTGAGATAGAAGAAACCATGCATGGGATATTGTCTCTGTCTGTCCCTCCAATCAAACATGTTTCTATCCTTCTGTCCCGGAACACTAACCAAATACAACCTTAAATTCACTTGAAGCAACATAGTTTATTGGTTTCAGATGTAAAACTAGGCACAAAAATGATGGGCAGAGAACCACTCTTAATTATCCCTTCTTGTAAAAAGCTTAGAGGAAGGTGGTAATTATGACATTTCATTTTAGCCTATAGAGGGTGTTTAAGATGGAACTACTGGATTTTGGGAAGGTGTGTCCTGCAATGAACTTTACACATATGCTGGAGAACATAAATCTCTCATTTGAAAATTCTAAGTTCACTCGTATTATATTCCTGACTCTTTTTTCTGAACTTTGTATTAGAAGCTGCCATCCAAGTATGCTGTCATGAAGAACACCCCAGATAATGAAACCACTGAAATCCCGCATCAAGCTGGGTTACTTCAAGAAGATGATCGGGTTGATGTAGGGATTGGGTTAGCTGGGTTGGGCCGTGAACAAGGGATCCGGGGCAGGGGTCGAGGTCGCACTCGTTGTGGGAGATCACAAACAAGGATTATTGGTTCCAGATCTGAATCCAGCAAGAGAAGTGCTTCCAGAAGTAGTGACAGATTAGAGAAGGTATTGTCATGGACGGGACGATCTCGTGGCCGTGGAGGACGTAAAAGTGGACGTCGCAGCATTAGAAGTAGGCAAAAAGCAGTCAAGAAAGCGGCTGAGATCATTCCTGAGAGAAAGATCCCCAAAGAAACTCTGTATGAACAGTCGACAAGACGCATGGGAAGGCATGTCTGGAATGGTGATGAAACAAGGTTCCACACGGAGGATGCTGAAAATGCCAGCAGCTCTGAAAGATCCGAGTACAATGATGAAAATGAAAATATTCCTGCATCAGGAGATGAATATGATGACCAGGTAGTGGATGCCTATGCAGGTGGTTTTAATGGCAAGTCTGATGACTTGCTGGAGGGAAGTGATTATAATATTGACAGCAATGAAGAAGATGATGATGATGATGCCATGAATGAAGATGAAGATGAACATGGGGACTTGGATGTTGAGGAATACATCAACAGGGACTCCGATGAGGATGGAATCAGGGATGGAGGACAAAATGGGGCCCAAGATGGTACCGAATCTTCATCTTCAGATTTCAGTGACTAGAGAAATAACCTTAAAAGTGTAGAATATTGCTGATGCAGGAGAAATAGTCAATTCCTTGATTTGTATTCTTTACTGAAATCTGCTGCACACACTGTAATTGAAGTTAATGTAATTATAGAGGAAGCAGTAACTGTGCATAGCTCAAAGCACCATCACTGTACTGGAAATCAAAATATCAACGATTTGTTCTTTGGTCTAAGAAATTTTCCACCAAGTTTAGACCTTTTGCTATCGTAGTTCAATACAACCTTAACATTGCCATCATGATAAACAAAAAATCAGTATAACATAATGAGATTTCAAGATTCATTGAATAGTTCCTCCAGCAAAACAATTAAAAATAGAAAATTTAAATTCAATGTACCAAACTAAAACTGTTCTTAAAACAAAACTTCATTGCAATAATCATAGAAAATCCAAGAACAGACTTGTTCAATCTGTGCAATTGTAACCTCAACCTCTACACCAGGTCAGCAGAGCTGAAAAACATACATGTATGCACATGGAGACCATCCAGATCAATCCATTACACGAAGAACTAAGTTTTCAAATTCCAAAAGCAACTAAGATACAATAATAAAAAAGACAGGTGAACTAATAAAGTCTAGAATTTAAATCAATGTTTTCACCACATGAAACTTTTCGAGTCGTAATATGAAGGATTCTGGTTGGTATCTTAACTCTCAAGCTCTTATCCTCAACACCATGAATAATATCAGCACACATTACATATATTAAAAAAAAAATAAAAAACAAAAACACAAGGAATTAAAAACGAAAGGAAAATAAACCCCAGGTAATAAATTGAAAAACAAAGTAAAAACAATCTTTTTTAAGATTCTTGATGTTCATTGAAGAAAAAATAATCCATAGTCCAACAATTTGTTCTCGAGATTTCTCCAAACCAAGCTTAACAGGATTGATTTTTAGTAGTAATAACTATATTTTACGAGAGAGATGCTTCGTGATTCTTATTATTTATTTTATTTAAAATAATTTATGAAATTATAATTTTTTTTAAAATTTAAAATTTTTAACTTTTTTATTTATTAGATTTGATCTCTATTATTTTAAATTATATTTATTTTATTTAAAATAATTTATAGATTGATTTTTTTAAATTTCATTTTCATTCAACTTTTTTAATTTATAAAATTTATTTCTCATTATTTTAATAAACTTTTTAAAAAATATTAATAATTTATTTTTAAACTTATTTTTCATTATATAAACATACCTTAAAAAATATTTTTCAACTTATTTTATATTATATTATTAAACATAAAAAATATTTTATCTTTCAAAAATTAAATTTTATAAGAACACCGAAACCACTTTCCACCTAAGGAGCTGAATTATATAATGCACAAAGTGTTTTGCAGAATTCAGTGGAAGTTTTGCCATAAAAGAAACACTTATTACGCGAAAAAAGAAAAGCATTACAAGGGTAAGGGGAAGGCATTATAGAATTTACCAAAAAATAGAAACTATCAAAAGCTGACACCATAAATAACAAGTTATGTATCAAGAAAAGCCAATCCAATCGGAATGCTAAATTCTGTTCAGTAATTCCTAAAATGCCTATTCACAAAAAGCGTTCCATTTCTGTTCGCATTCTAACATTGATCTCAAGGTCCCATGAGAGATTTGATTCCTGCCTTCTGCTCTGAAGTTAGCCTTGTTGGAAACTTGATGCTGAACTTGATTCTCAAATTCCCTCTCTTTGTGGGGTCTTTTGGGATTGGCATCCCTTCCTTTGGAACAACCTCCTCGTAGTTTGGATGAATCACGGTGTTGATGGGAATAGTCAAATTCCTTCCATCTAAGGTTGTGAGATGGACAGTGTAACCTGTCAGGGCTTCAGATAAAGATATCTTCTGTGAGAGGATCAAGTCGTTACCATCTCGACTGAACATGGGGTGGGGTTTTTCATCGATAATGAAGACTAGATCTGCTGGTATAATATGTTGCTGTTCATTCCCTTTCTCAGGGAAGGTGATCTTAGTGCCTTTCTTCCAACCTGGCTTTATGTCAATGGTTAGAATCTCCTCCACTGGCACGAGCTTGCTGCAAAAGAAGAAAACTAAAAGTTCAGTGAAATGAACTAGCAAGTAGCAAGTAGAGCTCTGAACAAAAAACATCATTGAAAGAGCTTTAAAGGCTTTCACTAGATTGCAAAATGATCTGCCAACCAATCCCACAGATCTCTGGAAACATTAAAAGAACATTGATTACGCTAAACGCATAAGAAAGTGATATCTCAGAAAACAAAATGCTCTTGATTCTTTAATCTACCAAGTAAATCCCATTAGGCAATGAAATGTTGAAAACAATATGGGAAGTTGATGCTCAATTTGATAAAAAAAAACAGAAATCCCTGAGAGAAATCCAAACTAAAAGGAACCATATTTCAGATACAAACCAAGGAGAAAGGTAATTAACATAAAAGGCAATTCTTAATACTCACCCACTAGCATCAAAAGTCTCCCTAGATATCTTCATTCTCCTGCTAGCTCCCTTGTAAAGCTCTTCAAGGCTACAACGCAGCTTATTCTCAATTGGAGGAGCTTTTCTAGGAGCACTTTGATGCATTGACCCTCCACCTCCTTCACCAAAAGAACTAAAGATATCATCACCAAACATCCCACCTGGGAACCTTGTCCCTCTCATGCCTCCACTGCCACCTCCCATCCCACCAAATGGACTTGAAAACCCAAAAAATTCAGCAAAAATGTCATCAGCATTTCGAGGATTGAACCTAAATGATGTGGGCCCATCTCCAGCAGAAAAGAATGAAGCTCCACCAGGACCAGGACCAGCACCACCAGCACCGGGTGGTGGTACTTGACCCTTTAAACCCTCTTCACCATATTGGTCATATACTGCTCTTTTCTGTGGATCACTAAGAACCTGTAAGATAAAAGATTAAGTTTCAATACAAAAACAATCAAACAATATATCTTTACTGTGAATTTCGATTTTGACCGGTCTAGAACTGCATTACAGAGAATTCCTTGCGCCTTTATAGACTCAAACTCTGGACTTATTATTTTACAAGAAACAGTTAATTCCTCTTGATAACTCTAATAAACACAACAGAACTTCAAATCCCAGAAGTTTAAGCACGAGATCACAGTAAAGATGCAAACTTTTTTATCTAACCATGAACAAAAACAATCAAATTCCGCAATTTTCAGTGCAATTTTCAGTAAAATTATGCACCCTCAGCATTGCTTCTAATTGGGTAGTCTACAGATCCAAAACACAGAACCCACAAGGTTTTATGATGATTAATGCCATTAAAGATTGAAACTTTGAAGTTATGACTTACAATACACAGATAATCCTGAAACAACAGGCTAAGGCGAGAACACGATACAGGGAAAAAAATCACAAAAACCCAATAAAAGACAAATTTTTTTTTCATTTTAATCTAAACATTAACAAAAATAATCAAAATCCACAAATTTCAGTACGATTATCAAATTTAACAAAAACCCAGATCACATAATATACAATGTCATACATGCACACATCTAAACAAGAAATAAAGCAATCAAAGCCCACAAATTTCAGCAAGGTTATACAATTTTAAAACAAATCCAGATCACAAAATCTAATCATAAAGCAATTGGCATCAAGGGTAGGTACATACATCATAGGCTTCAGAGATTTGCTTGAACTGAGCCTCAGCTTCTTTTTTGTTATTTGGGTTCTTATCAGGATGCCATTTCATGGCTAATTTCCTATAAGCTTTCTTCAAATCATCATCTTTTGCGGTCTTATCAACTTGCAATATCTTGTAGTAATCCACTCCCATTGCGTTGCTGCTGCCTCCTCCTCCTCCTCCTCCTCCTCCTCCTCCTCTCTTTCTCTTCTTCACTTTGCTTATCTTGGTTTTTCTACTTCAAAAAAATCCTGAGGTGCTATGCTCGCTCGCTTTTGTTCTGTTAATTTACGGTAATGTGATGATGGTGGAGGTAGAGTAGTAATATTTGGGGGTTTGTGGTGTTTAGGATTTGGGTGAATGCTAAATTTGCACCTCTATTCTTTATTGTACCTTGCTTTGTGTTGCTGTTAAATCCATCCTTATACTTTTAATCTTTCTCTAGTTTGGTCCTTTTGCTTGTGGTTGGGTCAATACCCTTGAATCGACTTGATTATCTTTTGTTGTATTTAGGTCCAAGTTACTAAATTCAGCTTTGCCTAGGGCTCATGTCAGTCACGATTGAGCATGTTAACTCCATCAATTCAAAATAATTTTTTTTAAAATTTTTTTAAATCAAACCAGGTTTTAATTGGATTACAGGTTGATCTATTGAGTTGATCAAATCAAATAAATTAATCTTGAATTTTTTTTAAATCAGACCTGGATCAGGGTTGGATCAGCCGGATTGACCCATTAGGTAAAACCGAGTTTAATAATTATGATTCAAGAATATTTATATTTTTTAATTATTTTTTTTTGATGTAGTCTAAATTTCAATAGATCATGCTGTCAGCTGGCAAAAAACATTTTACAAAGGGACCAAACTATAATGTATTCATAGTATTAAGAGTGGAAAAAAAGAAAAAAAAGGACTCCATAAAGGAAATTTCAAGATTAAAAGGTGAGATATACTATTAAACCTGAGTTTTACTTTTGGGAAATTGTAAGTAACTAAGGAACACCAAAGTTACATTTTGAACCTCAAAATCTCTATGTTTGCAATAACACGTAAACCCAAAAATCTCTACTTTGATTCAATCATAATTGTGACCATCGAAAAGCTCTTCAATCTTCTTTGTTAATCTCTTAACAAAAAAATCTTTTTAATCCACCAACTGTTTTTTGATCGACTCAGATGTTCAATATCATAAAAAAAAAAATATAAATTATATGTTTGAATGTCATCCATCGGCACAAGATTTTATCATAATATGAGAATTAAATGAAGTAAATGCTGTTTCAAATTGTACCTTTTACTGTCAAGAAAGGAAAGATTCAACAACAATCAAGGGAAACCAGTTTTCATTAAAAACATTATTAAGAAGATGGTCAAACCCTGCATTAAAACATCTCAGAAAGATGCCATACTTCACACAGACACACAGACACGGACACAGACACAGACACAGACACACAGACACAGACAGACACAGACACAGACACAGACACAGACTGCAGCAAGAGGATACCGATCCAAAGGCTTCCTTCCCATACGAGATGTCTCACATGCTGACATAGAGATCTCAAGGACCAAAGAGTCTCCTCATTCCTGCCTTCTGCTCTGCATTAACCCTTGTTGGGAACCTGATGTCAAACTTGATTTTCAAAATCCCTCTCTTTGTTGGGTCGCCGAGGATCGGCATCCCTTCATTCGGGACAAACTTCTGATAGTTGGGATGGATCACATCATTGATCGGAAGGGTTAAATTCCTGCCATCTAAGGTAATAAGATGGACAGTGTAGCCTGTAAAGGCTTCAGTTACGGAAATCCTTCGAGTGACGATCAAGTCATTTCCATCACGAGTAAACTCAGAGTGGGGTTTTTCATCAACAATGAAGACAACATCAGCAGGTGTTATATTTGGTCTTTCGTTCCCTTTCTCTTCGAAAGTGATCTTCGTGCCTTTCTTCCAACCAGGCTTTGTGTCAATGGTTAGAATCTCCTCTATTTTCCTGGTCAAGCTGCGCTCCATCCCACAAAAAAAGAAAGAGCACAAGAAACACCATTAACAAAGCTCTAGGACCTTTCAGAAGACTGTAAAATGATGAAAAATAACTATCTCACGCAAATCTTTGACAACAGGAAAGCATATCAAGTCCAGCACCAGTGATCAGAGTCAACATGTTTGATCAAAACTACAGAGCAGTTGACCATAAAACAGGACCAGTTGACACTAGTTGACCATAAAGCAGGACCAGAGAGGTGATGTTTAGGACACTTACCCACTTCGATCAGCTACTTGTCTAGTTATTTTTACCCTCTTGGTAGCCCCTTGATAAAGCTCTTCAAGACTACAAGGCAGGGTGTGCTTAATTGCAGGATCTTTTCCAGGAGCACTAACCACGAAGCTTTGCTCAAAGGATCTACAGATATCATTATCATCGCTATTTATGTTACTGGAGAACCCTGCTCCTCTCCTGTTTTGATTTGGGCTATTAGACCCGAAAAATTCAGCATAGATAGCATCATTTATTGCCTGATACTGACTTTTCATCTCGTTGATAGAAGGTGGATGAAAGAAAGGCAAAGAGAATTGTTCTAGCTCAGTGTAACGCAACTGCTCTTAAAGGAAAAGGAAAAGTAATTGTCCTACGTACCTCTCATACTTTAAAGTGGTGGAGAAATTGTTGAAGGACGGTGATTGGCTAGGCACAACATAAAGCTCAAGTTGTTATGATTTGCATAGGAGACACAAGCTACAACACTTACCTTTTTTTCTTCAATTAATTTATTTAATTAAAAGATTAAGTTGGTAAATTTCAGACTCGCCTTTGTTCTTATTAGTAAAACTTTGATATCACTAATTATTTTTGCAGTAATCTTTCATGATTTAGAATATTCTCTCGTACAGATTTCCCAATAATAATAATAATAATATCAGCGTTGATGGTTTGGATATATAATAAAAGGTTCATTTGCGTGTCTCTCATTGATAATTGGTGGCCATGTGATGCGGAAGAAAACATTGAAAAGGATAGGTACGTGTGAATGCCTCGTTTGCTTGTCCCTTGAGAGTCGTTGAATTGACCCATGACATCAGACCGAGTTTGCTATAAATTAATAAATAATTGTGTCTTGATTTATCAAATTTAATTTGAATTCATTTTTTTTTGAATTCTTTTGTTTTTAATTTTCTTTTACATTTTTTTTGGATTTGAGGAAACCTCACCCCCTGGAAAGTACACTTTGTGGGCCCAGGTGAGGGAGTAAAACCCCGGCTGTCCCAGGCTCTTACAAGAGGTGCACATCCTGACTCGAACTCGAGACCTGCTGTGCAGATCTCAAACCCTTTACTATCACGCTACGTTCCTTGATTTATCATTGTTTTTAATTTTTTTTTATATTGATCATATTGTATAGCTTATTCATCATGTTAAAAAAACTTAGTATATAATACTGCATATAAGTCTTCATAATAATAATGATAACAATGATGAAAATAATGATAACAATGATGAAAATATTCCGTGGTAATAATAATAATAATAATAAAAATAAATAAATAAATAAAGAATAGGAAGGTTAGTTTTAGGAGTTAATTGGAATAAAAAATTGAAACGGGGTTAAATTATAATGTTTAGATTCTTAAGGATTAAGGAAAGAGCTAAGGGAGAAATAAAAGATTTAATGGGGGCTAAAATAGGATTACAAAATAGTCAACCTTGCTTTTATTTGTGAGGGATGCCGACGGCAGCTATTAGAAGAAAGGGGGAAGGTGGGAGGGTTTTCTTTCAAAACTACCTCTAGTTTTTCCTTTAAATTGCAAGAGATTCAGAGTTAAAGGGGGTCGTGAGGCTAGTTTACGAAGGGGAGAACGTAATTTTTGTCACTGTGAATTTAAAAAAGTAAATTTAGGGAAAATATTTTTAATTATAATTAGTTGGATTTAGATACGTATTTATTAAAAACTACGGTTAAAATTTATGTGCAGTAAAAATTATGTATAAAATATTTGGATAAAATATTTAGGTTTTTTTACAAACAGTAAAAAGAAAATTAATAAAAAATATTTACGAAACTCGTTAAAAAAACATGTTAAAACTGATACATAAAACCTACGTTTTAAACTCAATTTTTTAATAGGTTTCCAAGTATAAAACTCAGTTCTCTTAATACCAAACAAGTTATTGTGTTTAATTCACCGTTAACGTGAAAGCTATAAAAAAAATAAACAAAGTCTTAAAAACTTCGAATTAAGAGGGGTTGGAGAGAAAGAGTGAAGGTAACGAGAGAAAAACAAAGGAAGAAGGAGAGAGCAAGGAAA
>Ga0325411_1001992_pt1 | contig 22933 bp, 7 predicted proteins | sample PopdelMetagenome_13_FD_206181 | JGI IMG/M metagenome (GOLD analysis project Ga0325411, IMG submission 206181) | Populus deltoides microbial communities from Bellville, Georgia, United States - Xylem-PdIQD-R4 | ecosystem: Host-associated > Plants > Phyllosphere > Stem > Wood/Secondary xylem... | reverse complement strand
GAAAAATATAATATATTTTGCATATTTAGTAATAAAAACACAAAATTATATTCTCCAAAAAAGAGGCGAAAGACCGTAAGGACATCATATTAAATAAACAAAATCACGGGAGGATAATATTTTTCATTTTTTAGCATTAAAAAAAACAAAATTAAGGGAGGGAAACAAATGAATATAAATACTGCAAAAAACATGTATATGCAAATACTCGTCAAGCAAAACGTGCTTCAATAATTTATTCTTGGATTTATAATAAAACAAGGATTAAACAACCCGGAAAAGAATGTTTTTATTTTTTTTATAACATAACCCGACAATGAAAGACGACCCAATCAAGGGCCATGATCATATTTCGTGACGCCAAAGCGTTCGAAAACTCTTTTTTAGTTATTTAATTCCCGTTTGTATTTTTTTTTTTAATGTTGTCTTTATCAGCTATAGGACCATGCCACACACAGGAAGACCAATCAGCTTGGAGCTTGTCAGGGTCACATGCCCTGGCGATTATTTGGAAGATGGCTGCCGAGTTCTTGAGTCTTGTTGGTTGTGGCGGCTATTTCATGAAGCCCGCAAAGGAATTAGGACGATGAGATGGGAATTGCAGGAGAAAATTGTGAATAGCTTTCGCCTTTGTGGAGCATATTAATGATAATTTTGGATTTCCGTTGGACCACTTTGGTTTGGAATAAGGAAAACGACTGCTTTGGAACATATACCCCTAATTTTCTTGTCTATTTTCTCCACCATGTCGTTAATAGAACAGCCAATCAAATAACAGGTAGGCACATGATACAGGTTGGTGAGTTAATTATAATTTATTTTATGGTAGTGCGTTTAACCCAATATTTTTTAAAATCTAGGGGTCATCAATTTTATTGGATTAACTTGTTAAACTAGTGGGCCATCGACTCTATTAGATTTAATTATTTTTTTATTTTATTATAGAAAAAATTTACAAAAACAAATTCAAAATTAACAAAATATTAAAGAATAAATTTGAGAAAAAACAATATTTTTTAATAAAAATTCAATATTAAAAAATAAAATTAAAAAAATAATCAAAAAACCAAAAATATCAAAGGCCAAAAAAACAAGCCAAGGGGTGCATGCCTAAATGGCTTAGGATGTCTGGGCAAGTTTTTCTAGGAGGTAGGTGACTATTTTTTATATATAAAAAATAAACATGCAACATGTGTCAAGATTCTATTACCATTGTAGTGGTGGAAAAATTAGAGGGGTTGGTATAAAGTTCTATTTTCAAGTAATTTTTACTTAAAAACAAATAAAAATATCATAAAACCATTTACACGCCATCTAATAACCTTAAAATCACTTTAAAAAACTAAAACAACTAAGTTAAAAAATCTAAAGTGAACTCCATCTTTTTTTTAATAGATGTTTAGAGAAAAAAAAAATTACCATCAAACTTCTTTAATTGAATAAAATCTGATAACACTAATAACGATGAGTTTTATCATTGAAAAATGGTTAAATTAACGACTTTCTTTTTCCTTGTTATTTTTAGATGACTTATCTACCCTATCTCCTAGTCAAGGAATTAAAAATGAATTTCTAAACCATAATTAAAATTATTGAGAATTTGGGATCATGCATATTTTTTCATTGTGTTTTTACATTTTAGTTATCTTTCTTTTAATTTGCTATGTTGAACATGATTTCAAGCTTAATTTTACATAATTAGGCCAAAGAAGGATTCAACTGAAGAAAATAAGTTTATAAAAGAGAAAAACATTGAGGAGCTCAACTCTTTATATAAAACAATGAAGCTCTTTATGAAAACTCATATCTTTTAGTTGTATGTATAACTAGACACGGGCTCGCGCTGCGTTGTGGGTATGTATTTTTTTGCATAAAAACCAATGTCTAGATGATGTAAGTGCATTTCAAAGAAATATGAAAACAAACGACTTGTTATATCCCCAATTAGGTTTAATAACTTTGTTTTATTTTAATTAGGTGATAATGTTTTTTTGGCAATAATAGCAAAAAATTTCTTGAAAAAAACCACAATAACTTGAAAGAAAACCCTCATGAAGTAAGTAACTAGAAGAGAGAGAGAGAGAGAGAGATTAATTCGAGTCAACTTAAGGTAGTATGATAGATATGTAACTTAAGTAATAGAGACTGAACCAACCTGAGTTGACCCGTAAAACTCGTGGCTCAGGTTATGAGATCGAGATAACTTGATAGAAAAAAAATAAAGAAAACAAAAGAGCTATTAAAGAAAAAACTATTATTGGATGATGAAATCAAAAAAGAAAATAAGTCAAAACAAAGAGGATGTCGATCCAAAATAACTTTTCAAACTCATGAATTAGGTCATTAAATTGAAAGTATTATACATGGAAAAACCATGACACTCAATCCCCAACAAAATGAAATGTTGAAGGATGAAATTGAGAGAAAAAACCAACCACGCAAAGGGATCCAAAATAAAATAAAATAAAATAAAGCAATTAGAATAACGAGGGTGAGAATCAAAATGAAAAATAAATTAGAGGGTAAGAATTTTTTTTTATTGGAAGAAACTAAAAGGAAAAATATATTTGACAAAGAAACAAAAACAAAAAGGACTAAATTAGAAAAAACAATACACCATAAATTTGTATTGAAGTATAAAATTAAAAACATCAAAACTTTTACAAAAGGACCAAGAAAAAAACTAGAAAAAAAAATGACTAAAATGGAAAAACTTATACATGATAAAATGTAATTGAATGATTAATTTAAAAACAAATAAAACTTTAACAAAAGAGCTAAGGAATAAAATAGAAATGAAAAGAATAAGAACTGAAGTTGAAATATCAACAACAGGAGCACCAACTTGTGTTTTTTAACGTGCAAGAGAGAGAAAAAAAAAGGTTGACCGACGACAAATTACCTTATCGTTGTCGATGCATGCCGCAATAGAAGAAAGAGGAAGAGGCAATGCCTCCAATGACACAATAGAAGAGCATTTTATACTATGAGGAGGTGTCACTCATGTTGGCACATATATTGCACACGCCTATAATTTTTTATTGTTAAATAAAATTTGATTGATGTTAATAGACAAAAAATATCCTTGATTTCCCTGGTAATTACAAAATAATCTAAAGGAAAAGGTCAAAAGGCACCAGAACCTATGGTTTAAATTTTTTATTTAAAAGGTATTCTTGTCAATTTACTATACATGAATAAATGAAAAGATATTCATGCCATTCTTTGTTAAAGTTATAGTTTTTTTTATGGGGGTAATTACATTATTTTATTGTGCTTAAAAAATAAAAAATACAATTATACCTATGAACAATTCTTTAATGACTAATACACCACATAGAAAGATAAAAATATCCCCATATCAAAGGTAAGAGGTCTTCTTTTATAATGACAAAATAATCATTTTTTTATTGTAGTGAATAATAGTAAACTGAATTTTAGTGCAATGTTTTTGTCTTCCTCTTAGTTTTTTTTTATATATATAATGTAACAAAACTAATTGATTAGTTTTTATGGTTTCAAGAATTATATATTAAATTCCTATATTTTAAACTTTAATATTTTTTTATCTATTTTATTTTAAAATTTATAAATGGTAAAAAAGAAAAGAAGAAGCATGTAGGATTAATGTAAATAATGGTGACAAAATAAAACTTTTTTAAAAAAACAAAAAACTACCTAAGTATTGTCAAAATTGTTGAGAAAATATCTAGTTATTATTTTTTACATTTGTATATCTTCTAAATATTCTTTGAGTATTTCTTATATCACATCATTTGATCTAAATGACATTATTTAGATTTTTTTTAAGAAGTTTTTTGATACACTTGCGTTAACAGTTTGTCTTGAGTTAATTCTCATATTAGCTTTTAAAATTATAATAATAACTATTTTTATCTTTACATGTTTTATACAAATAATTTTAGAATCAAGTGTTTTTTAAATAATATTTTAGAAATAATATTTTTTGTATATGAAGATGTTTTATTTGTATCTTTTATTTTGAAAGTATAAAAAACTATTCTAAAATTATTCATGTTACATATTTATTGTTATGTCCATGTTAAATTTTCTTGAATCTATAATAGTTTCTAAAATCCCCTTATTTATAATTGTCATGGTGAAGCCCTTCGTCAAAAAGTCCAATATTAGCTGCCATGAATAAACAACACCCCCTTAAATGTTAAGAATAAAGTTAAAGATGTGAAAAAAGATAATCCACAGTGTTGTTTTTTTTTTTTTCTATTTTTATCCTTATGTTTTTTTTTGTTATTGATTTTTTTAACTTAGTTTTTATATGATGTGTTAATAGAAATTTAGAGTTGATAATTTATTTTAATTTGCTAGCATTGAGATATGATTTATTTTTTAAAAAAATTTAGTAAAATAAAAAAATATTTTGAAAAAAATCAAGTCATTAAATTTTATGGAGTCGATGATTGGTTTGATAGTTTGGCAAGGTAGCGGAGTATCTTTTTTTTATTTTTTAATTGAACTTGATTATGTTATTATCTTTTTTATTTTATTTTTATCATATAGTTATAAAAAATAGTTTTTTTTAAAAGATGTTATTATATTTTAAAAAGTCCATGGGCCTATTGATGTGTTTAGCAAGTTTAACTTTTTTTAAAATTTATTTTTTTATCTTTTAATATTAGATTGATTGAGAAATTCAATTTCATCATTTATTTCATTTTGCTTTCTATGAGGTTATCATAGTCTTAAAAAAAAGTCTCAATATTGATTTGACACTTGATTTTGCGTTTATATATTTTTGTTATCATATAGTTAAATAAACAATAGTTTAGAAAAAAAAACAAGTCATCTATCCCAATCCATTACAAGGTTTGTGGGTTTGATGTGTTGACCTGAGTTACTCAAATAACGAGTTTAGCAAGTTTATCCATCAAACTAAATATAATTTTTTAGTTTTTTGTCATTTTTCTAATTATTTTTTTTTATTTCACTCTTTTTCAATATTGGATTGGTTGGAAAATAAAATTCATGGTTTATTTTTTTTTACTTTATATAGGGTTATCATGATCTTAAATAAATATTTTTTTGGATTAGTGCTCGATTTTGCAAGTATATAATGTTATCATAAGATTAACTAAAAAAATATATATAAAAAACAACAAATTTATTAAACTCATTGAAATCTATAACTCAGGTTGTAGGTTGACTGAGATCATAGCTATTAAAGCTGATCTGGGGGTTGACCTGGTCAAGGGGCCGAGTCTCAGATTTCATGGGTCAACGTGGATCAATCCGGAAAAATTAAAAATAATATATTTAAAACTTTAATATTTCACATGAAAAAATTAAGAAAAAATCTATATAAATATAAATTATACATATTGTAAATAATGAAGTTTAAAAAAATATTTAATTTTTTTTATCATACATTAAAAAGATATAATGTTAAGCTTTGAAATTAAAGTATTTAAACCAATTTGTTTTATCCCACATTGAAGAAATAACTTTTTTATTGGGAACATATAGTATATATACTAATGGGTTTCAAATCCCACATTGAAAAAACATAATTGTTTTTATGGGAACAAAGAGTATATATATGAAAGGGTTTCAAATCCCACATTGAAAAGATATTATGTTATCCCTTTAGGTTGAAGTATTTAAACCAAAAATTTTTGTATTCCACATTGAAAAAACATAACTTTTTTCTTGAGAACATAGAGTATATATACTAATGGATTTCAAATCTCCCGTTAAAAAAACACAACTTTTTTCATTGAAACATATAGCATATATACGAAAGGGTTTCAAATCCTACATTGAAAAGATATTATCCCTTTAAGTTGAAGTATTTAAACCAAAAAAGTTTTTTATCCCACATTGAAAAAACATAATTTTTTTTGGGAACATAAATTATACATACTAATGGGTTTCAAATCCCACATTTAAAAAAAGACACTAGGTTTTGTCCGGGTTTGCCCGGGTCGACCGGGTTTTGCCGGGCTGTTGCCTCGGCCAGTCTTTTATTAAACCTGGACCGGTTTAGCCACCGGGTTAACCTGCCAGGCTGGGTCAGGTCGGGTTTTATAACTAGGATCGAGATCAATCTAATTTGACATCTTTATAATATTAAAAAAATATTATCTTAATTTTTTTTGAAAAAACTATAACTTATGTTTATCAATTATCTAAATTATCTTTCACATTATTAAATTAAACAATTTATTTTGGATAAGTTGTCTCGTATAATTTAATTTAGAGTGCGTTTGGTACTGTTTTTCAAAAATATTTTTGAAAAAAATGAAAATTTATTTTTGCTTTAAATTAATATGTTTTTGATGTTTGTTTTTTAGTTTAACGTGGGTGTCCGTGCCAGCTTGCATGCATCTCGACTAATCCCATGAGCTCTGAAGTTAACAACCATGTAAGCCTCCAGTGACAATCATATGAGCAACCACAAGGCTCGAACCTAAGACTACAAAGAGAGCAAACCTCTTGGTCCCAAGCTTTTACCATTGGGCCACCACCTAGATGGTTATTTTTGGTGTTTTTAAATTATTTTAATATGCTGATTTTAAAAATAATTTTTTTTTTTTAAAAAATATTATTAATATATTTTTTTAAATAAAAAATCATTTAAAAAACAATTAGTACCAGAATCTCAAGCATCTTTTTAAATTTTAACTAGAAGCTGGATTCAAAGATTTTAAAATTGAATCACTTTATTAAATTTAATAATATTGCTGACAAAATTCTACTCACCTCAGTCAAAACACTATCTAAGTACGAACAGAAATATGCCACGTAATACCCACGTGCTTCCAATGCATAACATTAGGCTAACCCTAACTCAGTCTAGAGCTGTAGAATGATATCACGTTAACGCCAGCCTTTTCAGTTTTCCCTTCCATTCTAAAATCTCGTGAATTAATCGGCGACCCTTTCCTTCCTAGAAACTGCCACACTCACTTTCCACTCCTTTTCTAAACTTAACTCTAAAAAAATTTAAGCTCAAATTCATACCAAATAAATCCCAAACCCAAATGCTCCCCAAGTTCTAGCTCACCTTCCTGTCCTTTCCTCTCCATCTCCTCCTCCTCGTCCTCCACCACCACCACCACCACCACCTCCACATCAAACCCTCTCTCTGAAACAAATCCCCGCCAAAAACACCACCTTTCTCTCTCGAAAACAAACTCTTTAACCCCAGCCCTATCTCCCTTTGAAAAAAAAAAAACACATCTGCTTTCAGGGATGACTGATTACCGACTACCGCCGACAATGAATCTTTGGACGGACGACAACGCGTCTGTAATGGAAGCATTTATGAACTCCTCCGATCTCTCTTCTCTTTGGGCACCGCCTCCGCAATCTTCCGCCTCCACTTCCACGCCATCAGCAGCAGTACAGCCATCTGAGAAAACTATGTTGAACCAAGAAACACTCCAGCAACGCCTTCAGACATTAATTGAAGGCGCGTGTGAGGGCTGGGCTTATGCTATTTTCTGGCAATCCTCTTATGATTATTCTGGCGCCTCCGTCCTAGGATGGGGCGACGGATATTATAAAGGGGAGGAAGATAAAGGAAAAACTAGAACGAGAAATTCGGCATCATCAGCTGTTGAACAGGAGCATCGTAAAACGGTGCTCCGTAAGCTGAATTCGTTGATTGCTGGGCCTAATTCTGTTACTGATGATGCTATCGATGAAGAGGTTACTGATACTGAGTGGTTTTTTCTTGTTAGCATGACTCAGTCTTTCGTTAATGGAAGTGGGTTACCTGGTCAAGCTCTTTTCAATGGGAGTCCGGTTTGGGTTGCTGGGTCGGAGAGGTTGGGGGCTTCGCCGTGTGAAAGAGCCAGGCAGGGTCAGGTTTTTGGGTTACAGACTTTAGTTTGTATACCGTCTGCCAGTGGTGTTGTTGAATTGGGTTCTACTGAATTGATTTTTCAAAGCTCGGATCTGATGAATAAGGTTAGGGTTTTGTTCGATTTTAATAGTTTGGAGGTGGTTTCTTGGCCGATTGGAACTACAAATACTGATCAGGGTGAGAACGACCCGTCTTCGTTTTGGCTTACTGATCCAGAAACTAAAGATGGAAATGGTGGGATTCCTTGGAATCTGAACGGGAATGATCAAAACAAGAACAATCATCATAGTTCTAATCAGAGTTCGAGTAGCTTGACTGATCATCTGGGTGGAATTCATCATGCTCAGAATCATCAACAGCAGCCGATTCATGCTCAAAGTCTTTTCACTCGAGAGTTGAATTTTGGGGAGTGCAGCACATATGATGGGAGTAGTGTTAGAAATGGAAATTCCCATTTGACGAAGCCAGAATCTGGAGAGATATTGAATTTTGGGGAGAGTAAGAGGACTGCTTCCAGTGCAAATGGGAATTTCTATTCGGGTTTGGTGACAGAGGAGAACAATAAGAAGAAGAGATCAGGTGGTAATGAAGAAGGGATGCTTTCATTTACTTCTGGTGTGATTTTACCTTCTTGTATCCTGAAATCCAGTGGCGGTACAGGAGGGGATTCAGATCACTCTGATCTTGAGGCTTCGGTTGTAAAAGAGGCGGATAGCAGCAGGGTTGTGGAACCAGAAAAGAGGCCACGAAAACGAGGGAGAAAACCTGCCAATGGAAGAGAAGAGCCTTTGAATCATGTTGAAGCAGAGAGGCAAAGAAGAGAGAAACTTAATCAGAGGTTTTATGCACTGCGAGCTGTGGTTCCTAATGTATCAAAGATGGACAAAGCTTCACTTCTTGGGGATGCCATATCATATATCGACGAGCTTAGAACGAAGCTGCAATCTGCCGAGTCTAGCAAGGAGGAGTTGGAGAAGCAAGTGGAATCAATGAAGAGGGAGTTAGTAAGCAAGGATTCAAGTCCTCCACCTAAAGAGGTGCTCAAGATGTCAAATAACCAAGGAGTTAAACTGATAGACATGGATATCGATGTGAAGATAAGTGGATGGGATGCGATGATACGAATCCAATGTTGTAAAAAGAACCACCCTGCTGCTAGGCTAATGTCGGCTTTGAGAGACCTGGACCTTGATGTTCAGTATGCCAATGTGTCTGTGATGAATGATTTGATGATCCAGCAAGCCACGGTGAAGATGGGGAGTCGGTTTTACACGCAAGAAGAGCTTAGGGTAGCCATATCAACAAATGTTGGTGGCGTCCAATAGGCATTGAACAGAACAACAAATGCAATTAGCAGTTGGGATAGATCCTGGTAAAGATTACAGGTTCCGACTTTATGTATTAATGCTGTAGGTTTATGGGACGTTTTAAGGCTCCCCTGGTGGCACAAGCCCTGTACAATATTATTGTTTCTTTGTAGCTGTTTAAGTATAACTCTGAGTTTGGGGAAAATCAAATTGAGGGCTGAACTGGTAAGCTATATGAATGAATTGAAGATGGCTATTTTTGTGTTTATTTTCTGTCTGTCTTTGATGTATATATTTAAGTTAAAGCCTGATCAATTTTCTGGGTTTGATTCTCGTGTATTGTGATATTCCTGTTATACATCAGCGAAGGAGAAGGTGAATTAGAATTTCAGTAATTTGTTGGATTGGGATGGTATTGGATTGGATTTTGCAGTCTTCAGTCAAGTAGTAATCTTTCTCTTGACGCAGAAATTTGATGTCTGGGGTAAGGTTCAGCTGGAGCTTCTTCATTTGTGCTCTAGCTTGTCAAACAATGGACTGTGTTCGGGACTGCTATCGTTGCAAGGTTACATTGGATCTCCTTTATGAAGGACTTAAAACTGGAAATTCTGTGCTGCGCTACCTTGCTGACATGATTTTATTCAAAAGAACTTGCGTCCCGGGATTTCCTTTACTAAAATTCTAAAGCATTTTTCTCGTTTTGAAGCGATCTAATTTTGGTTCTTTTCTCTACCACCTGACTTCCGTTTTAACCTTTAATAGCACATCAACATTTCTTCATCCGAACTACGTATAGAGATTTAGAAAGAAAATACCGACCTGATCTCTGCTGTCTCGCAAGCCCACATTTTAGGACTCGTTATCCAAACATAGGATTTAGAAAGCGCAAATTCTACATGTCCCCTCAGGTCCTGAAAACTTGTAGCTGTTAAAACCACAACTCGGTGACTTCATCAATGCTCGCTGGGGTGGATTTCCTGTGTTGACACCAGGTGGTTATGTCCATTTCAGCTTTGGGAATCATGACTTCAGCTTCCTAGTTGCTACCATTGGCCCCTCTCTCCCAAGCTAATTTTCAGGATCTCCTTGCTTAACTTGCAAAGAATGTACACGCGGGCTAAGCAAAATAATGTTTAATACATGGTTACATGTGCTGTAATCATTTAATGGAGACGGCATGAGAAATGTCAACAATGTGACGCAATAAAGATTATCGAGAACGTAATATGGGAGATGGCTGACGTGGGTTCCTTGAATGTAAGATTAGATGTCACGGTGGCTTGAAAAGTCGATGATTTACAGAAGCTTGCGATCTAAATCCGTTCAATTTTCAAAACATTCAATGTTAAAACAAACACAGTGGATAGAGAGCGTCTTTGTTTTTGCATTTCGAACTTGCATGACCAAGAATTCATCATTACAGAAAGGTTCGGTGGATCCCTGGGAATGTGCTTCGGTGTGAATTATGAAACTATCTATGAGCTTATTCAAAACAAATAAAATGAAAAGAAAAATCAAACACAGTCCTCCTTATGCGATTACTCAGTTTTCCCCTTTCTTTTTACAAACCAGATAAAACCATGTGAGATTCAAAGCATCCTACAAGATCTAGGGTTCTTATGCACGGTAATTGTGTGCCTCAAATCAAGCCACGGTACAATTTATCTGAACGATTCGATGCACAACTGGCCAAATGTTGCATGAACATATAAGCAAACCTTCTAACAAAATCAAAAGATCATAGCAACCTTATCATAAGCTTTTAACCTTTTTCTCTCATAAAGTCCATGCAGTCTTTAACTTAGTCAATCCACTAGCTGAATTTGGCACTGTTATAAAGCATTACTATTGATCGGGATCTTTAAGTTATATGCACTTGGGCACAAAAAGTTTCATTATAAATAGTATTCCCAGCTTGCATACAGTTTTCACACCATTGCGGATTTATCTTCATATCAACTTAATCAACTCTCCATCGTCCATGCATGAATCAAGGATTAATTCATTAATTAAGAAAAACTTAGGAGCTAAGCAATTCGTTGTAGCTAGTCACCCACTTGCGATTCGCACAAGGCAACTTTTTTTTCTTGTCCATTTAGTTTGTTTTTATATATAAATTTTATTTTTCCATTGTGATTTTATACAAAATTCGCCTTGATTATTCGTTTTGATGGTCTTGGTGTGGGTTTTAATTTAGTAAAAAAAAATCATGTTATTAGATTTACACTCAATTTCACACAAAATTATTTAGATTTTGTTTTCTAGAAGATTAAAGATAAATGGACTACAATTGAAACTTTGGGTAACCAGAGCCGCATTGGAGTCAAGACATCATCACGCGTCATTGTAGAATGAAGCTTTTTTTTTGAGATGATTCCAATAACATCAAGAAAGATAGCTATAGGAGATCGGAAGAAGCCACACGCATCTCCTCAATGCAGCTACTTTCTCATAAGCTAGAGCGTATATTGCATGCGCCAATCATTTTTTGTTCTCTTCCTTCAATTTAGTCTATAATCTAATAAATCTTCAATTCAATCCTTAATTTCATTTCACCTAATCCCAATGAGGTCCCAACCTTGGAGAAAAAAAGGGGAAGGAAAAAAAAAATAAATGCCCTAACCAGGTTAACTCATCTTGATCATATCCATGATTCGAGTTGTGAATTTAATAAGTTAATTTTGATCATATCCATGATTCGAGTTGATCATATCCATGTCAAATTAATATATAAGTATCTCAATATAAAAAAATATTATATTGTAATCCCTTTGAAACATGACCATGTTTTTACTGATTATCCTAATTATTTTTGGATTTATTAAGACGACTGAGTCATATCGGGTTAATACTTGCATAATTTAATTTAAAACTCATCGAAGATAAGAAGTTGGGTTAAGAGATTTAAAGATTAACAAATTAAATTATATTTCTTAATATTGTCAAAGAGTTCCTAATAACTTAAATCTTTTTTTTTTATATTAAAAAAGATTGAACATCATTGTGAAGGTAACTTGGAGTGTTATAATTATATGACTATCGTTAATTTTAAAAAAATCATAAAAATATTACTGAAGCGTTTGGGAACGCGGTTCAACCCACGTTCCCAAAAAATTTAAAATTTTTTTTGTTAAAATTTAATATGATTTATATGTTTTGGATCGTTTTAATATGCTGATGTCAAAAATAATTTTTAAAATATAAAAAAACATCATTAACATGTATTTTGACACGAAAAATTATTTAAAAAACACCCACAACCACACTACCAAACACACTTCCACACTGCAGCGCGGCAAAGGAACTAGTCAGTAACTAGTTACCTTACCTTCAAACCAAAGACAGACAGGAGGTTATAGGAGTAGTAGCCTAGAAGTGTCAAAATTCAGTGTTCTAGTTTGATACTTACCCGCCGCTTCAAAAGGTGAGAAAATCATCTTATCTCAAAATAATTCCATCTCGTAGTCTTCTCACTCACTGATTCCATGATTAGGTACTTGAGCAATTATAACAATAATAATAATTAATAATTTTTTTATTATTTTTCCTTACAAACTACTATTTATTATAATAATATTTTTTTTGATGTTATTTTTTTTATTTTTTTCAATTTCAATTATATTATTCAATATTATATTTTATTGAAGATAAAACTTTATATTTTTTTCATTTATTTTTTATAAAACCGTCTCAAAATTTTTTTTGACTTGAATTGCATAATTAAAAAATTGATTCAAGTGTTTTTTTATTAATATTTTTCTCAAATTCATTATTCAACATTAAGTTGATTGATAATTAAGTTTTGTTATTTATTTCGGTCTGTTTTTTATAAAATTTTTCTCGCCTCATGAAATCAGGTTACATGTTTGGTGGGTTAACTCGAGTTGACTCAAGTTTTTCTTTCTATTGGGTTATCCCGATCTCATGACCCATGTTGCGGGTTTGGTCGGTTAAAAATTATCTTGGGTTATTTTTTTTATTCTTTTTTTATTGATTTTTTTCATTTTCATCCATCATTATTTGATTTATTAGAAATTAAACTTTATAATTTGTCTTGATTTACTTTCTATAGAGTTATTATGGTATCATGACCCGTTATGCAGATTGTCAAGTTAACTCGGATTGATCCAAGTCGATCTAATATATTTTCGTTGCAATATTTATAAAAAAGTCTCATCTTGAATACTTTTCTTGAGTTAAACTATATTTTTTACGAGTCATCCGAATAGTTTTTAGACCCATCAAGTTGATCAGATTACATTAAATTAATTTTTAAACACTTTAATTTTTTTTATTAGAAAAAATATAAATATTTTATTTTACATTAAATAAAATTTGATCCGACTCCCAATATTACGAGGGCCAAAGATATTGTAATAATAATAATTTTTTTTTACTGTAAAGATATCTTTAAACTAAATTACATGTTAATAAAATCTAATTCTCTTTTCCAAGGTTTTTAAAGACACACGGTCTATATAGGTATGATGTTTTTTTTTTTTAAAAAAACATATTTATTTAAATACTAGTTCTAAAATTAAGATTCTAGAAACTAAAAAGAAAAACAAATATACTATGATACTAGACAAACCCTTAAGAGTTGCAAAACTTATTATTATGAAAAGAATCCATCCTGTTTTACATATTGAATAATGTTGTTCAAGAAAAAAATTGAATAATTCTTTTGTACAAATGCCCAAATTAAACGATTTGTACTTGTAATTAATTGCTATGCCAGAGTGAACGATTTGAAGTTATGAAGTTAGCCACCGCTTTTTTATGGATAATAGCAACATCTATTCTATCTACCTGGGCAGTTACAGTCAAAGCGGAGGTGGATCATGGATCGTGATTCGTGAACATTGAGAGTCGATGACAGCCCTAATTTCTGGTTTACCTGTCTTTCAGGGCATCATTAATGACCATGTTTACTCCTTAATCAATCACTCTACGCGTTTCCCTTCCTATACTTGATCACATTCCTCAAATCCCATTCACCCCCACATCCTCTTGGCCTTCGTATTCTCATTTTAATATTTCAAACCAGCTTCTTGATTCATCTCCCTTCAACCACCGTGAAAACTAACCTATAAAGGTTCAGTTTTCTCGCAGATTAAGGGGATAAAATATACACATCTAACCATGAGCCTCGGTTGTCTTAGCTGCCAGGATTTGCAACGGAGTGATTCTGAGAGGGAGTGTTTGCAAGGCAAACCGCATCAAAATAAACTGGGTTGCATTATGATGGAAAGAAGCTGGTCAGGAAACTTGAGCCCACCATCTCATGGGCAAATGGGGAGAAAATCTACGGCGGTTGCTGCAAGGAAGGTGATCAAGAAAGAGCCTCACCGCTTAAATAGTGCAGGGGGCGTTACGTTCAAGGGATGTGAGGAGCCAAGGTTGGTGAGGAGCTCTGGAATGAGAAGGGATTGGAGCTTTGAGGATTTAAGGAAACCATGTACAATAAATTATTAACATATATATATATATGTCGGCTTGCTAATTGCATAGCCTCGACCATATCAACAATGTCGGCTTCTTCAGCCAAGGTTTTTTTTTTTTTTTTTTAATTTTTGTGAATTTGTTGATAACTACTTAATTTGCATTGCATTGCATTGAGATTTATATGAGGATTTTCATCAAGGATTTCTCCATGTACGAAATTATTAAGGAGGTAAAAGTTCATTCACATATTGCATCAGGAGGGTGGGAGTTTGGAGGATTATTATTTACAGGCGAAATGCTGAAGAAGTGAGGTGACATGATGAAAAGGTTGGCCATTATATTTTGCTTACCAACTATTACCCCAGGTGATGTGCTGCCTTAATATCATTTAAGCAATTATTATTTTTGTAAGAACAAAAACGAAAAAAAGTTGCTATTAGAACGTATTGTAAATAGGGGAGTGATGGAGGTTGCATGGTTGAGCTAACAAGAACCCAGATTTCCCCTGATGGAATATCCTCAATCATCAGTGCCCAAATAGGTTTTCTGCCGATGCTGTGCATAAATTGGTTCAAATCACCGTCTGGCTGTCCTGGTCAGACAACAAATTTATAACTTGGATCTTGGAGATCAAAACTTCCATCTTCCTAGCCATTTGGGATTTGGATATGTTAAGAAGATATTCATCGGGCCCGTTTCCAGGTGTTTTGGATTAGCGAAGACAAAATTCGATATCAATATTAATCAATTTGGTTTCTATCTCATATTGAAAGTTCATCACAACCTGTTGGGACACACAGAGCAGATGAATTGTACTGGACTGCTCGACCCCGGAAACGTTTCTAATTTACTGGGCTAAAAAAGAAAGAGATGCAAAAGGTGGAAGAGGAAACCCATCCATCAAATCTTCGTCGCTTTGTCAAAACAACTGGCCTAAGAACGGAGAGGAGAAATAGATTAGTAACGATCAGAAACATGCAAAGTCCTTGTAACTTGTTTCTGATCAAATACTACACACACCCAACATCTATATATATATATATATATATATATATATATATATATATAGGAAAGAAATGCCTAACAAAAGCAACAGGGATCACACCATTATTTAAAGCGAATAAGGTCCTAGACGAGATGGTGATCACTTGAAGTGCACGACTGGTATCAGTTCTGCATTCCTTATGATGGCCGGGGTCAAGGTGGAAACCGTGGGATCATCGTGCTAAAATTGATTGTTGCGCACCTTATTCGAGCACACAGGTCCCTGAATCTCTTATAAGCCATCTGCAATCTAATTTTCAAAACTTTCAAATAACTGCTTTACAAACATGGCATAAACTTCCCGTTCTGATGGAAACAATTTACCAAACTTATAATTAATCCTGGAAAACAGTGATCTCAGGTATAGGAAAAGCATGAACCACCATCAAAGTTTTGGCAGGGAGGACGGACTTCTGGAGGCTGCAGCTACAACTTGCGATATAACCACCATCATCAACCTTCTTTATACCTGTAGATAAAATATACCACTTTGCACGTTACTACGAAGACTATATGTACTTTTCACCTAGATTATCATCAAAGTTAACTGGACGGTTTGAAGGATTACTTGCTAAAAAGTTTTCATAAGAATTCGTATTGCAGAGGTACGTGTGGCAAGTAACAAAACAGAGAAGCTAGCTCAATTCCAAAGAAAAGAAAAGGAATTCTCAATGAGAACTTCAAAAAAGAGTACGATAAATGGAGTTTAAAGACAGCATTTTGTTTCAAAATAGCATGTATGGATAGAGCTGCTCGTATATATAGTTTGCACTTCTGCCAAGAAGAAGGGGAATAATACCTTGAATTTAAACAAAGGCCAGATGATAAATGCATTACCAAGAATTCAAACGGAACTGGTCTTGCATATGTCAAATTATTATAGTATAAACTAAAAGATATAGAAGTTTTCTGTGGCTATTTTACTGTTCTTCCGCTCACGTATCAATAGAGATTTCAATAGTGATTTTTTTAAAACAAATTTCAATTTGATGTTCGAATTTTTATATTTTGTATAATTGAGCTATTTAGAGCTCAATTTAAGACCCAATTACATATTTTTTGGGAGGAAAGGTTGAATTGAAATATATAGGATTGAAGTGAAAATGACGGGTAAAATAGATGGTGATTTTAAAACTTGTTTGAAAAGTTTATTTCAGTCCTCCATCCTTTTTAGCTGCTAGATTAACTAGTCCCTCTAGTTTTTAAAAATTTAATTTTTATATCAAACTTCATTTTTCTTCTTCTTTTTAGTGTTTTTTAGAAAGAGCGGTCACTAAATTCCGGTATAGAAAGAAAAAGTTTTTGTTGGAAACAATTTTGACAACTAAAACGATTGATTTCTATGTCAAATAGTTTCAATAATAAGAGTAATTTAGATTAGGTGTTTTTATTACCTTAAAAGCATATAAAAAAAAAATCTGAGCTCAAGAAGATTTTTTATTTTGGATTGATTATGGGATTTGGGGCAGTTTTTTTGTGTTCTTGGAGACCAAGGATTGGTTTAACAAGGTTTCGAGGATATTTCCTATGTGTTTTGAAAAACAATAAGTTGAAAATAGGTTTTTGGATGAAAAAAAAGAATTTCATATTTTCGACCACCACAATTGCTGAAATTTGAGGAATTATAAATGACTCATGCTCCATCTATTTTTTTTTGTCAAAGAATGAGGTGGACGACATGTCATCCGCACTATTAATTAAAACAAAAATATTCACGCTCTTGGGCCTTATCTTAGTTGCTAGGCGCTTAGCATAGTTTACATATTCTTTGTGATTTTATTTGCTTATTTATCTTTTCTAAACAACAATTATTTTTTAATAATATTGGATGAGTTAAAGTTTTTAAGAGGTTAGTATGATTCATGTGTAATTTTTTTAAAATATTTTATATAGATTAAATATTTATTTTTTCATGATATTTTTAATATATGTAGCCTTACTTAATATTTTTTTCTTTTATTTTCTTCAATAAACTTTACGTGTGTATCAATTTTTATCACAAATTAATTTTAATAAACAAATTTATTAAACACAATCAGGTAAATGACTCATATTATCGTGATTCTCTCTCTCTCTCTCTCTCTCTCTATATATATATATATATATATATATATTTGTTATTATTGCCTTTATTTTTTTTTTTCCAAATGATTCAAATAAAATCAACTTATTTAATTGGTTAAAATTATAACTTGAGTTATTGATTTTTTTATATAAAAAATATATACTAGGAACACTTAAATATTTCATTAGAAAAATAATACTGACTCCAATATAACTCAAAAACCATTCTAGTTAAAGGGTGTTTGTTTCCGTGGTTGCTTCAATGTTTGAAGCAAATAATAAAAAATACATGTTTGGTAAAAGATGAAATGTTGTTTACTATTTATAGCCCCAGATAATTTTACGTTGAAAACATAAGTGAATTAAAAGCAACTTTAAGTTGCTTCACAGGAAGTGCAGAGGAATTTCAATGTGCACTGTTGACTTTTATAAAGTGAATAGTACATAGTGAAATTCACTCTGTGATTCCCGTGAACAGTCTCCATTGCTCACGGTTAGACTGGATTCGGTCCGAATCTAAATGTATTGAACCGGGTTCGACATAGTAAAAACAATTCAATTTTTTTTTATTTTTAATTGTATTTTATTAAAAAAAACTAGTGTTTAACATTATTTAATGACACTACAGAATTTAGAAGGAGATTGCATGATGGTGTAACATTTGCAGAATTTGATCGTAATTCTAATTTTGTTCCTGATGATATTTTACCTGATTTTGTTGCACGCTTAAAAAATATAAAAACTGTAGTCCTTGTCAAATGAATTTCGTACATGATAGAATTGTAGATAATTTAATAGAACAATAAAAAATATTTTATATAAAGTATTATTTATTTCAAGATGTAATAACAATAGTTAAATTTACAATATTTAAATTAAAAAACATCAATATTAATATATATATATTTTAGTTATTTTATAACCTCAATTTTAAAAGCATTCTTAACAAAACACATTAAACTACTTTTTATTCAACCTCAATTTTAACTATAGTTTTAACCAAACATATATAAATATCAAACCAACCTCAACCAAAAATTCCTTTTATAAATTAATTTTTTTCAAACTACATGAAAACTATATGAAAACTTTGTTCGTCTATGGATGCTATCACCTTAGGCTCATCTATAAACAGATTGACTACACAATTGCATTAGCAATTCTCTCCAGGATTCACTTTAAAAGAGAAAAAAGAAAAGTTCAGACCCACATCTGATATAAACCATATTAATGGAATGTGAGGTTCATGATCATGGGACTCTTTTACGAGCCATAAAACACAGAAAGTTCTTGAATCATAAGCGAGTACAAATTCCAGCTACCTTACACTGTTACTACAAAAAAAAAAAAGAGCGAGATTTCGGACAAAGACTCATCTTCCTATTCCCATTTATAAAGGCAAGAAAACACTGAAGAATTGCCCTTACACGAGCCAAGTTTTTATGTTTCATGTTCCACAGTGGAGCGTATATAGCAATCTCAAACTTTATACACAATGATATGCACTTTACATTAGAGTGATCATATATTACAATCATTCCTGAACACTGACCTGACCTTCAAATTAAGGCAAGATTCATGGCTAAGCTTCTGATATTTCAGATTCTTCCTGCAACAAAACTGATGGTAAGCAATTGTTAAAACTTAATTGACTGTATCCCTGATGCCCTCCCATCCTATCTGTAGCAGAAGCTGCAAAAGTTACCAAATGGAAAAAAAGTAAAACATTCTACCCCATGTTCAAACAATGTGCATTACCCAGGCTAGTATAAATTAGTGGGGCCAACAGAATTCACTATTCTCCACAATCATTATCTGCTTATCAAGATGTCTCTGCAAATTCATTAAAACCCAACAACCACTACTACTTTTTATTACTTCTTGCCTCTGCCTTCCAATCTCTTCGACCAAACTTGGTCTTATCTGTTTCACTAATCCACAAGCTAACAGAATTCTTGGAATGAGTTTCCCTCTCTTGTGATGGCCCTGTCATTATTCCAGGGGCTGAGCAGACAGTCTGGCTTTTAATATTAAGGGGCAATGCAGTAATAACAGCAGCGTTATGTGTTTCTTCCAGATTCTTACATGCATGAGCTCTTCTTGCATCTTTTTTCCAATTTCTTTTACAAGGATTAGGGGTTATGTTATTATTATGATGCCCATTCAGTTCCACTTCTACTCGTGGTGGTGTTGGTTGGTTTGTCACAGAGGCCTTCTTTGTATCTGCTTCATGGCGTTTTCGGGCCCTGTATCTACGTTGCCGTTCACGGTTCTTCAGTCGTTTAGTAGTGTCGTTATGGCTTTTGGAGAGCTCTTCTTCATCATGAGTCTTTGTCATGAAACCATCTTGTATTATAGAAGGGTTAATGATTTTCCCATTCTCCATTTTGTATAACAACTATCAAAAGGGAAGAAAAGAAAAATTAAAACAGAAAAGGAATCAAACTACGGCTCTATTCATAATTTTTCAGAAGAAATTCACGTTTCCTACCAGTGATTTAGCTTTCTGGTTCATGCAATATCCAAGTGCTTATTGTTCCATTATCTATTTAGTCAACAAATGGAGAAAGATTGCAATATCTGTGCAAGCAACACCACACTATTCAACTGGAGGAATGCAACACTGTAAACTTCTTAAAACCTATCAACATTCAAACATTTGAGCAAAGAAAACTCAATTTCAGTGATCTCATTTGCCTGTTACTCAGAGAAAAACTTGCCTTTTCCTCAGCATCAATCCAAATTGATAGGAGCACTGCATCCAAGATATGTTTCCCAAAAATGACTTCAAATTTTAGAAGACTATGCCCTGGGAGATTTTAAACACGAGAAACCACTTTAGTTTTACAACCCTATACACACGATACTTGTCCATCATACAATGACTTTTCGATCACCAAAAAAAAAACTAAAATAAAAATAAAAATCATAAACAAAAGCATTCAATAAAAGTTATTAACAATTTACTTTACAACATGACACTAGGTCCTTAGATACCTTAGAAACATTGATAATACATCTTCATCACGCTAAAACTATGCATAATAGACATTCATCTCACTAAAACTTTTGAATTACAAAAGCACAAGGATATTTATAATACACAAAGCAAAGTAGTGAACGATTCAGCTTTAAAACACAAACACATCAATAGCTTCTTAATGCTTGACATATTGTCACGTATACTCAGTGGTTGCACATCATGTAACATAATGATTCCAGCAAACAATTCATCAATATTTTTCCCCCATTTTCATTGAATCTTAAGAGATTCTATCCATCCATCTTGCATAATTTTAGACATCCAACCTCATTTACACACGTAGTAGGTTAACTTCGGATAGTCAGTTTTATGGCAAGTCAGCGACTTAAACACTCATCAAACACACACATAAAAAATCCATCATAAACTTCCTAAGCAAAGCTTGAAAACCTATAACGGGTTGTCATTTAATTGAACAGAAATAACTTATGTCATACAACCACAAGCAGGCATACCCTGTAGAACCATTTCTATAGGAAACAGCGAATCAACCATGAAAAGTTAAAGAAAAAGGCATTAAAGCAACATTTTAGCATTCAAAGGCAAGAAAGAGGTTTTTTTCCTTCTTTTTTTTAAAAAGAAAACAAGTAAGAAATGATTGGATTAATATAATAGCAAGGGATCGGTAATCTAAGCTCAAGAAAAAAATAAATTTGTTGAAAGAGAGAAATTAAACATTACCTCTTCAAAATGCAGCAGTTGGCTAAGATAGAGTTTGTGGATTGTGATTTGAATAGAGAGCGAGAGAGACGAGTGGAGGTTGTTTGCTACGCGGTGTGTAACCGGTCACTGTCGGATTTCGGAACGAAACAGCGAGGGCCTTGTATTCGAGGCTTTTTAGGAATCCAAACTTTGCTGCTACCGAGAAACAATGAAGAATAAATTCATCAGCTCGCCCTATCTGCTTTAAGTTTATGAACGAGAACAATAATCGAGAATGTCATGATGGGGTGGTGGCGCAGTTGGCTAGCGCGTAGGTCTCATAGCTTCTGAGTTATCCTGAGGTCGAGAGTTCGAGCCTCTCTCACCCCATTTCTTTTCTTTTTTGTTATCCTTTCCGTTACAGAAACTCACCATCCAAGGTATGCATGCCCTGGTGATGGACTTGGACCACCATCGAGGAATTTTTTATACTAAAACCCTGTTTATTTGTTGTAAAATAAATTTTTTTAAAAAGTAAATTTTTGAAAAGTAAATTTTTAAAAAATAATTTTTAATATTTAGTACTGTAATGAAAAATAAATTGAAAAATACTTTTCAGTGTTTGATTATGTCATGGAAAATGAGCTGAAAAATAACTTATTAATGTTTTATTTTTCTCAAGTTTATTAAAATAATAAGAAATAAATCTTACAAATTAAAAATTTGAATGAGAATGAAATTGAAAAAAATATAATTTCATAAATTATCTCAAATAAAATAAATAATAATCAAAATAATAGAGATCAAATCTAAAAAATAAAAAAAAATAAAAGATGAAGAAATTAAAATAATAATAATTAACATTTCATAAATTATTTCAAATAAAATAAGTAACAATCAAAAGAATGAGGACCACATTTGATAAATAAAAAAATTCAATAAAAAAATGATAAGGAAAAAGCAAATAGCAATTATAAAAATAAGGACCAAAGTTAATATAAAAATTAAATTTTAAGAGATGAAATTGAAAAATAAATATTCAAAACAAATTATATATAGCAATCAAAAGTTTGAGGATCAAATTTGATATAATCAACAAATAATGACATTTCTAAATTTTTCACAACTTCCAGAAAGTGTTTTTCGCCCAAATTTTCCAGGAAAACACTTTCCTGAAAACCAAGCCAAATTTTTCTTTGACTGAAAAGTGTTTTTCGTTGACCAACTTTTATAATGGCAAACAAACACAAGAAAGTTTGGAAAGTGATTTCCCGGAAACGACTTTCCGGAAAACAAATACAGCTAAAAGGGAAAATACTTTCCTGAAAACCAAACCAAATTTTTCTTTGACTGGAAAGTGTTTTTCGTTGACCGGAAAGTGTTTCTGTTGACTGGAAAGTGTTTTCCGTTGACCAGAAAGTGTTTTCCGTTGACCAACTTTCCTAATGGCAAACAAATACAGGAAAGTTTGGAAAATGGTTTTCCAGAAACTATTTTCCGGGAAACAAACATGACCTAAGAAATCACTGGAAAATCATAAAG
>Ga0325411_1001991_pt1 | contig 22938 bp, 19 predicted proteins | sample PopdelMetagenome_13_FD_206181 | JGI IMG/M metagenome (GOLD analysis project Ga0325411, IMG submission 206181) | Populus deltoides microbial communities from Bellville, Georgia, United States - Xylem-PdIQD-R4 | ecosystem: Host-associated > Plants > Phyllosphere > Stem > Wood/Secondary xylem... | reverse complement strand
CATGGCCTTCAATGCGGGAAAATCACAAATATAGAGAAGGGAGGTGGGATTTAATTCTGAACTAAATACTCTAGTAAATGATGTTAATTTCTCACTTTCTGTAGCTTCTTCGGCAAGTTCGCTATATATTTCATGATACATAAATAATTAAAGTGTTTAGCATGACTTTTGAAACAACTTCTTTAAAAGTTGATTTTCATAAATAATTTATAAATTAAAATGATTTAAAACTAGAAGCATGTTAAAATCTATTTTAAATAACTATTTTAAAGAAACATTGCAGTGTAAGTTATATATAATCTATATATTAAAAATTAAAACAGAATTTTGACTCATATTTTTACAAAAAAATTATTTAAATCAAAAAATTATCTTTGAACCAGGTGTATTATTATTATTATTTTTTATTGTAATTACCAGTTGTTAATCTGGGGCAAAATAATGGATCCAACTGTTGATGTCCAGGGTACTATGGAGCAAAAATAGCCAGCCCATTGTCCTGGTACAGGCCCACCAGTTCATGAGCAGCAGTGAAAATTCATTCACACGGAAGTCAAAGTGCAAACAACAATCCTGAATCCACCAGTGTGAAAGTGGACTCCATCAAAGTCGGAAAAAAACGCAGCACGGTCACACGAGTGAACTCTAACCACCAAACCAAGAGCATAAGAAGAGACTAATTCCTAGAAGGTTGGTAGGATCAAGGGCATAAATGATATGATATGAAATTTTGAAAGTTCACAGCAGCTCCATTTGACACTGACTGCTTAACACAGATACATATCTGCACATGATAAGTTGTAAGATGCAGGAACAAGATAATAAGAACCTGACACCGGCGCACTCAGCTACTGAACTCCGAAGAACAACTTCCTCGAGAGAAAAATCTTGACACCCAACATTGCTTTAAAAATAAAGCCAGATTCTATGCCGTGTGTGTATGAAGGTTTGACACAGTCGAGCTTGCGATGACAGGTAATTTTGAGGAGTCAGATATAGACCAATAGAACAAGTCTAGGTCCAAGAGAAGATCTGGTCGCGCAAGACCATAATAATTGCTCAAAATAATCATAACTTTTGATCCGACTGTTGAATCAAACTGAAATTTTTATAGGAGTTTCCAGAAGTCTTTTTCATTATAGTAGTCACCATGTCGCTACGCGAACCATTAGTTAGTATCAAAGCTCAACAATCCTTGATGGTTATTTTTCTTTACTGTGTGGTACAGAACAATCATGGCTAGAAGAGGTTACAAAATATAATGTGCTTGTATATGAGGAGATGATGAGGTTTCTTCTTGAGAAAAAAAATGTACAGGAACTAATGTGTTGTTTCCATCTACATCAGTTGTTGTCAATCGAAATCCTGGTGGTGGGATACATGATAGGGTGACCCGTATAAGGTATTGTGTTAGGGATCCACGATGGAGCTGCCTTCACAAAGATTTTGTGTTAGGGATCCATGATGAGGTGGTCGGCACAAATGTGTTAGGGACCCATAATAGGGTGGCTCACGCATAAAAGGAGGTTCTTGATGGAGGATAATTTCTAACCGAAGACTGAACTAAAGGACGGGTTCTTTCCAACCCAGAGAGACTTATATGGGAGCTTTTTCAGGAAAATATATATTTTCCTTGGTTAATTTTATCTCTTTCTATTTTATTTTTCTATTCTTTATTATTATGCTTTTCTAGTTTTTTTTCCTATTTAGAAAACGATATTTTTCCTTGATTTATTTCTTCTTATTCAGTATTATTAGAGTTCTTTAGTTTTCTCTATGTAAAGGGTTGTAATAGTCATTTGAAAAAAGGAGACATCGAGGAATAAAATTAAGTATTTTAAATCTTTTTATATTTATGGTGTTCTTGGTCTTTGAAGGTTCTAACTTGTAACAAACCCTTTATCCTTCACTTTGCATGCTTCAATTGGTATCAGAGCTCGTCATTGAAGACATGCAAAGGTAGATCACAAAACTAACTCGTAGGCTGGAGGAGAGAGACCTACGAGATCAGGAGCATCATGACCAGGACCAAGAGAGTGAATTTGGGTCCTTGGTGAGTACTAGCAATCAGAGGCATATTCAAATGAGATTAGCTCTTGAGAAAGAAGAGAGCAGGTCTCCAGATTTCAACTTTCATATCAAAATTCTTGAGTTTTCAGGAACTTTACAAGCAAAAGAATTCATAGACTTGTTGAATGAGGTTGAGAGAATTTTTTTAATACAATGATTTATCTAAACAGACATGAGTAAAGTTCATTGCAATCATATTACAAGGTAGGGCATCTGCTTGATGGGAGCAGATGAAGTTACGAGAGAAATAAGGGAAAGCTAGAATCAATGACTAGGACAAGATGAAGAAGAAGATGAGAAAGAATTTTCTTTCTTTTGGCTACTCCCAAACTCTATATCAAAGGCTCCACATAATAAAACAAAAAGGTAAATTTGTCAATGATTACACTAATGAGTTTTACCAATTAGTTTCCAGGAATGATCTAGTAGAAATAGTGGAGCAGCTAGTAGTGAGGTATCTTAGTGGTCTACATCAATCTATTCAGGACATATTATGTCTTCAAGTCTTGTGGATAGTTTTCTATGTCAATCTATTCAGGATGTATTGTGTCTCCAGGCCTTGTAGATAATTTTTTAGGCTTATTAGATGGCTTTTACAGTGGAGAAGCAACAGGTTGCTAGGACTTTAGTAGAAATTTTAGGGCAAATCAACGAAGGACGCAATAGTGATCCAAGGCAGGCCACTAGCCAGACTAGGTTGAACCAACAAAATCAATAGGCAACAGGTCAAGGTTTTAGCTTTATACTTTGTTGTTTTAGATCTAGTAAGATGAGACACCGAGTTAGTGAGTATAGAAAATTAGAGAGTCGTTTAAGAAAGAATATGCTAGTAGAGGAGGAGCCCATGAATTTTACTAACAACGAAGATGATTTGGACAAAGATGGGGGTGTTTTGCATTGAGATGAGAATACAACCCTTATGATTAGATTGAGTATTTTGATACCCAATGGTAATTTAGATGAGGATAAGAGGCATAATAGTATCTTCCACTCTACATGCACCATCAAAGATAAAATTTATAGTTTGATCCTAAATAATGGGAGCTGCGAGAATGTGGTCTCTATGAAGGCAGTACAAAAACTTTAGCTGGCAATTGAAAGTCACCCAAAACCCTATAAGCTGACATGATTGGATAGAGATATTGAGATAATTGTTAATAGACATTGTCTTGTTTCTTTTTTAATAGCTCAAAAACACATTAATAGTGCTTGGTGTGATGTAGTATTAATGGATGTTTGTCATGTTCTGCTGGGGAGGCCATAGTAGTTTGATAGGAGTGGTTCATGATGGTAGAAAGAATACATATACCCTTAACATTAAAGGGGAGCGTATAGTTCTAAAACCTATAAGGGAGAATATGCAGACGAAGACTGAGAGTGAGAAGAATTTATTATCCTTATCACAGTTTATGGAGGAGTAAGCGAGTGATGTTTGCCCTAATACCTATGAGTATAATCAATGACAAGGAAAAAAAGGATGATGATCTTAAAGAGGCACGAGGTGTGTTAAAGAGAATTTTTAGATTTGGTATTGGATGAATTGCCCCAAGATTTGATATAACACCAGATTAACTTGATGTTGGGTTCTAGCCTATCAAACAAAACAGGTTATAGACTTTAGGGCTTGTTTGTTTTTTAGTTTCAAAAGCGCTTTTGAAAAAAATTGAATTTTATTTTATTTTTTCTTTGCTTCAAATTAATATTTTTAGGGGTTTTCAGATTATTTTGATGTGCTTATGTCAAAAATAATTTTTTTAAAAATAAAAAAAATTATTTTGATGTATTTTCAATCGAAAAACACTTGAAAAATAATCGTTGTCACAGTCTCAAACACTCTCTTAGCCCTAAAGAAGCCAAAAAGTTATAGAGCCAAGTGGAGGAGTTGCTAAAGAAAGGGTATATTCATGAAAGTATAAGCTTTTGTGTCCAGTTAGCCCTTTTAGTCCAAAAAAAGAAAAAAAAACACAGGTCATAGAGTATATGTGCAGGCAATCAGGCTATCAACCAGATCACAATAAAATATAGGTTCTCCATACTATGTCTAGATGACATGTTAGACTAGTTAACAGGGTTTAAAGTATTATCCAAGATTGATCTCAAGAGTGAGTATCATCATATCAGAATTAAACTAAGAGATGAAAGGAAGAGTGAGTATCATCATATCAAAATTAAACTAAGAGATGAAAGGAAGATAACCTTCAAAACTCACCATGAGTTATATGAATGAATGGTTATGCCATTTAGACTGTCCAATGCTCATAACACATTCATAAGATTCATGTATAAGGTATTGAGGTCATTCATGGGCAAATTCATTGTAGTTTATGTCAACAATATTTTAATTTATAGTCTCACTTTGAAGTCTCATTTAGAGCACTTAAGGGTTGTTTTTAATACTTTGAGAAAGAAACTATTATATGTCAATAGAAAAAGTGTAAGTTCTTTATTGATACTGTTGCTTTTTTGGGTTTTATTGTGTTTGTTAATGGTGTTTAGGCTAATTAAAGTAAGATTCTTATAAATGTGGAGTGGCCTACACTGAAAAGCATCCATAATGCTCAAAGTCTTCATATCTTTACATCTTTTTATAGAAGACTCATAAGGAATTATACTTCCATTATTGCAACCATTATAAAGTGCCTAAAAGGAAGTATTTTTCAATAGACAAATAGAACTGAAACAAGTCTCGGTTAGTGAAGCGGAAGATGACTGAAGCTCTAGTATTGGTATTACTAGACTTTAAGAAACCATTTGAATTTAATTATGATGCATCCATAGTTGGCATTAGGGGAGTTCTTTCCTATGGTGGGCTTCCAATCACCTTTTTGATCTATAGTTTTATGTTATTGTTCAAATATGAAGTATTGGAGACACTACCTTGTGCAAAATGAGTTTATTATAATTACAGATCATGAAGCTCTAAAGTACATCAATGAATAACATAAAGGGAAATGGGTGTCATTCCTACAGGAGTTCACCTTTTCATTAAGGCATTAATCAGGAAGCATAAATAAAGTGGTTGATGCTCTCAATAGGAGAGTTACCTTGCTTAGCATCATACACACACATGTGCCAGGATTTGGTACTTTACATCGTACGTGTACGACATCATGACAATCATCCTCCTGGATCAAGGATCTCTATGGTGATATGGGTGAAAAGAACAAGAAATTCTTGTTCTTTATCAGTAAAAAAAAAGAATGGAAGTCACCACCTAGTATTTTGGTCACTAGAAAACTTAACTGGTCTTAAATTCTAGATAAGAGAACTGATTATATAAAAGAAATGTATTAGAACCCCTAGTAGTGTCTTATCTGAAGGAAGCTACATTGTTTATTTGTTTGATATAAACTAAGGTAATGTTGAGAAAATAAAGCTTGCTAGAAATTATTAGGGAGTCTCTTCCAAACACGCCCTTAACTAAAAATCACAGGTTAAAAAATTGTCTTAAGGCTATGTTTGGAACACACACCTTAAGAACACAATAAAACGTATTTTTTCGTTGGTTAAAACTTTACTAGCCAAAGATGCTCTGATCTTAGGAATGGGCTTAACTCAAGTAGTGGTGAGCAAAAAAACCAAAGAACCAATTAAACCGAGAAAAAAAATAACCACAAAACCAAATTGACAAAAAACAAATTAATCGATTAGAAATTAAAAAAAAAGTTTTGGTTCGGTTTTAGTTTTTAAAATCTGAAACCGATTGAATTGAATTGAACCAAACTGGTACAACCAAGTCAGCACTTGAAAAAAATAGGTATAAGTAGGATATTTTTTTATAACCTTAAACCTAAATCAATATTTCTTAAGACAAAATTAGTTGCCCCCTCCATTTGCTCTATATGTCTCTTGTCTCTCAAATTTTCCTCCATGCTCCATAATTGTTAAGCTTCATGCTCCTCAGTCCTCTCAATCAAAAGCACACCTCTCTTTACTTTTTCTTTTAATTTTTTTATCCTATTTCTTTCTATTTCTTATATAAACCTGTAATTGTTATGCAATTTCTCGTGTAAATGTAACTAAAGAAGATTATTTTGTTGAACTAGCAGAATGCCTTTTTGTGCTCTCCTTAATGTTGGTCTTGTGAGGACAACAATTAGTAATCAGGTTTGGTTATTTATTGAAGAGACTGAGTATAATATTGCTAGGCACTTGATGGGTGGTAAAGATCTATGTAGAGTATTTGTAATTGGTTTTCTCTTTTTCAAATAATAATGATTTGATGATTTTACATTTCAATAATAGATATCCTTTGATCTTTCCTTATTTTTTTTGCAGTCAAATTACTTTTTTTTTCTTTTTGTTTCATGTACCTTTTCATAAAGTTTAATATTTGGGTAAGGATCTAACAAAAAAAAAATTTAGGGTTGAATTTCTAGATATCACGTATGCCTAACTAGTTTAAGAAAGAGCCATGTTTGTTGAGAAAGCTATGTCTTAGAAAAAAGGCACAGAGTTGAAAAAATAGAAGCAAGTAAAAAATTAGAAACCCTTAAAAATATGGCCAATGAAAAAGACCAGAAGAAAACTCAATTGAAATAATTTTGTTTTGAACTGGTTTTTGATTAGGTTCAGTTTGTAAACTTGAAAAAAATAATTTTGATTTAATTATTTATTTTGATCCAAAATCAAACGGAATAAAAAATGATAGCCTTAAGCCTAGCCACGTGGGCTTGGCTTCCTAGCCTGAAGTCTAAGCCCATAAACATAACCCAAAACAGAAACAAAACAAACAAGAGTTTTTACTTGAATCTAACGAAGAACATGAACACCATAAAAGGAACCTAAAAACATAGGTTTGATTTTATACTAGATATAAGAAATCCAAATTTATATGAAGGTTGGAAATCATACAAGGATTAAAAATTTAACATTTATTCACTTTGATTATCAATGAATTATCATGATTTGGTAAAAAAAAGGTTTCAGTTCAAATTGAAATCCTAAGATTAAAACCCTAAAAAAGATTAAAAATTTAACATCTATTTTTCACATTCTTAACCATAAATAACATGCATTTGGCTTAAGCAAACCCAACTAACCATTACCAATGGTCTAATAAAATCAGTAACAAACATAAACAAAATTTCAACATATATTGCCACAATGACTTTATTGACTATTTTGAACATCAAAACATGCTAAAAATATATCTCACACTAACATTATCACCTCAAAAACAATCAAAATCATCCAACAAAACCTTGAACAACACTTAAACACACATATACATATTAAAACATGGCATGGTTAAACATCTAAAAAAACATCCATTCCATTTAAACTAATAAATGGCTTTAAGAGAATGCATAATGAACACTTAATGCTGAAGATAATAATAAGAATAGAATGGAAAGGGAGAGGGTGTGCTCATTGAGCTACACCCTTTCTTAAAAGTTGAATGTTTACCTTATCTAATGATTGTTGCCTTCTTGATATCTTTCCTTGAGTTATGATGGTGAATGGAAGTGTAGAGAACTAGTAACAATGGTGAGGATGGGTGGTTGAAAGGCTAATCTCTCTTTTTTGTTTCTTCTCCTTTGTTATGGCCTTATGCATGATTTTTTAAAAGAACAATATAGATCATTCAGGGGCCATGAGATGGACTATTATCACACATTGATGTTGAAGAATCAATCCAAGCCATTCATTGAGGTTGAGGATCACGCTTTATAATGTTTCAGAGCTGATAAAAGGAGTAAACTGGCAGGCATGACTAGTTGGGATGTGGGTTTTGGACTCTTGTAGCAGCGACTTCAGGGCTGCAAAAGAGTTTTTGTTTTGTCTGGGTAAGAGCACAATATACAGGGTGTGATGGGCTATGTTCCTTGTCTTGTTTGGGAAAAGGATGAGGGAGATTTTAAGCTTGGAAGATGGTAATAAAACAACCTTCTTTTAAAGCTTTTTAAGGAAGAAGATCAATAATGGCCATACAACAAGTTGTGTGGCCCTCTTTAATTCTTTTTGTTCAAGACTAATCAAAATGACGTTGTTTTGGCCACATAACAAGCCATTCATTGAGGTTGAAAAAGGGAGTACACTAGCAGGTATGACTAGTTGGGGTATTGGTTTTGGCTTCTGATAGCATGGCTGTCAGGGCTGCAAAAGAGGTTTTGTTTTGTCCGGATAAGAGTACAATATACAGAGTGTGATGGGCTATGTTTCTTGTCTTTTTTGAGGAATGGATAAGGGAGATTTTAGGCTTGGAAGATTGCAACAAACCAACCTCTTTTCAGGGCTTCTTGAGGAAGAAGATCAACAGTGGCCACACAACAAGTCGTGTGGCCCTCTTTATTCTTTTTGTTCAAGACTAATCAAAATTGCATTTTTTGAACCAAAACAAACCGTTTTAGTCAAAACACACCTTTATATTTAAATGAAGCAATGTCATTTTGATAACCCTAGGTTAATTAGGGTTTTTAAATTGGAATTTGACTAAAATTCAATTTAGTTCTTGCTCTCTTGATTTCTTTTAATTTCACCCCTACCAAAATCAATTACCAACCCCAAAGTTTAATGATTTTTACTTTATTCCTTGGTTTCTGATTTATAAAAATTAACCCTCAGTTGATCATTTTAATTTTAATTTTATTCAATTTAGCCCTTGATTTTGTTGATTTCAGTCCTTGAATTTACACACCTTTCACACTTTGGTCTTTGGTTTTGATTTCTTCAATCAAGTCCCTAATTATCCATAAAATTTTAATATTTATACAATTAAGCCTCTGATTTGACCAAATTAGCTTATGAAATTGCAATGTAACCTCTAGAATGCAATTTCTTTTAATTAAAGCCCAAATTCAACTCAAAAATAATTTTTTATTGCAATTAAACCCTCATTAAATTCCATTAAACCAAGAAAAATTCCAATTGAGTTTTCAAACATCTAATTTTGAATTATCCTTCCCTAATTAATTTTTCTCTTGTCAATAGAGCATTCATCTGTCAAAATTGAACTGTCAATTCTCCAACTTTGTATATTTTGATCCTCCTCAACAAGGCTTTGGTAATTTTTTTTAACATTATTCATATTTTTCTAAGTGATATATATATATATATATATATATATATATATATATATTTTTTTTTTCTTTTCCATTTTTTACATTTTTTGTATTTTCCTTTTTTCTGATTTTTTATATGCAGGCCCTAAAAAATGGGTAACAACACTTTCTATGAACTGTATTCGGGTGTTTTCTCATTCTATTAGATTTAGGTCGAGTTATTCAAAAAAGATAAACAAGATAACTTTATGCTTGAGAATAGTTTTCTTTTTCGTGGTTTGTAGTTTTGTATTCCAGTTTGTTTTTTGCGTGAACATATCATTCATGAATTACATTGTGAAGGGCATTTTGGATGAGATAAGATATTGGCTCTAGTGTCCGCAGACTATTATTGGCTTAAGTTACCAAGTCAAGTTTCCAACTTTATCAAGACGTGTGTTGTTTGTCAAAGGTCTAAAGGGTCTTATCGATTACTGGGTTTTACACCCTATTACCAGTTCCTGATGCTCTATGGCTAAACATGAGCTTGAATTTTATATTAGGCTTATCTTATACACAACAGGCCATAAACTCTTTTTTTTTTTGTTGATAGGTTCTTATAGATAGTCCATTTCATAGCTTGTCGAAAGACAATAGATGTATCTCGAGTAACTTAACTTCACTTAAATAAGATATTTTATTTGCATGGCATTTCTAGGTCCACCACTTCGGATAGGGATGTCAAATTCATGAGTAGTTTCTAGAAGAGTTTGTGGAGAAGGATGAGAACTCAATTGAACTTTAGTAGTGCTTATTATCCTCAAACAAATAGGTAGATAGAGGTAGTTAATCACAGTCTTGATAACTTACTACGAATCCTAGTTTGGGATATGGCATTACCATAAATGGAGTTCTCTTATAATAGGTCTCGAAATCAGACCACCCAACTAAGTCTCTTTGACACCATCTATGGAAAGAATCCTTTAAGAGTACTAGAGCTAATTCTCATACCTCATATCAAATGATCGAGCATCCAAGCTATAAATATGGCAAACTACTTGCATAACATTTATGAGTAGGTCAAGTAGACAATTAGCAATAACAATGCCAAGTATAAAGCCCTGGCTTATACTCATTGTAAGAGGGTAGTGTTTGAGGTTGGTGATTTGGTATGGGCAGTTCTTACACTTGACAAGTTTCTAGTGGGTGGGTGTAACAAGTTGAAGAAAATGAAAATAGGCCCTTATAAGGTGTTGCAGAAGATAAATAATAATGCTTACAGGATTCATCAACCTCATCATCTAAAGACTTCTTATTTCTTCAATGTCTAGCACTTGATATCTTATTAAGAGGAGGACAGAACTTGAGGATTAGTTCTCTCCAACCCATAAAGTCTGATGTAGATGGGCTTGTAATAACAAGTGAATCTAAGTAGTCAGGTATAAATATGTCATAAATAGATAAGGATTTGATCTAATTAGATTATATGGATGGCCTAATAATAGATACATTTATAGACTAGTTGGACAGGTCTAGGTGCAAGAAAAGGTCTGGTAGCTCCAAACTAGAATGATGGCTAAAAAAGGCCTAACTTTTAATCCAATTATTGGATCATGTAGAAAGTCTTACAAGAGTCTTTGGAGGTTGTTTTCCCTACAGTAGCCACCACGTTGCTATGCAAACCTTAAGATATTTAGATATCAGAAATCCCATCCAAACCCCCAGTTTTGGAATTTTTGTTATTTTCCATGTGTATTTTAGGTTTCTTATTTTATTTTGGATTTTATGCTTCTTTCCTTTGTATTTTTGGATTTTTTTTTGTTTCCTAGTAAGTAAGGTTTCTTGTTTGGTTAAGCTTTTATAAACTTTCTAAGGTGGCAGTCTTTATTGTTATTATTTTAAAGAGAATAAACCTTCAAATTTGGTGCTCACATCTGCAGCAACCCCTTTCGCTCATCAAAATTCTGTGTTTTAATTTGTTACTATCTTTAGCTTTCGCCTGCATCAAGATTGCACCTGCAGGGAAAATGTGTGGGGAAGTAAAGTGATCCAGGAACATTCCAAGGAAAAAATTTACTCTAAAAAACTATTTAAGCTTCTAACTTGTCAATCAACATAACGGCTACTCATCACTTAAAGATTAAAAAAAAAACTCAATTTTTCATAAGATTAATATTCTGGATAGTTCAACTATATTTGTTCCATATTTAAACTTCTTCGTATATAGAAAGAAAAAGAACAGTCAAAATGTACCCCTCACCAAAGCATGATAATATAACCTCTAACATTGAAACCATTAAAGTTTTTCAAGCTGAGAATAATGATGTTGACATATGCTTATGTATTTTTTTTGAAAAATAGCATAGTTTGATAAAAGTTTTGAAAAAATAACTTATGTTAAAAAAGTATTTGGAAAATAGCACAGTTTGAACACAATTATGTTTCTTAATATTGATTTTATACATAACTGTTATTTAAAACACAATTGTGAATGTTTCAAAACATCTTTCTTTTGCAAATTCATTAACTTTAACAAAAGTCAACCAATATTTTATGAAGATTTAATGGCCAAAATATGGGATTGAATATCCAATGGCCAAGAAGAAAGATAAGATAAGATAAGGTGATGTGGCAGGAGAGAAAAATGATGGGGAAGAAAAAGGAAGGAAAGAAAGAAAGGGTCATCGAGGACATATCGGGACTCTGTTTTCAACACACTCAGTATCATTAGAAAGATCTCAACACAACTATTCCAACTACAAATTAAAAGAACACCAAAGGAGGTTGTAATTAAACCTAAATAAATGCTGAACAAAACCCCTAATAAATTACTACTTTATCTGGTGGTCTTTCAAGGTGTGATTATAATCGTCTAGTTGAAATCTTTCTAATGGTGTTAGATGTGTCAAAAACAGAGCTCTAGTGTGTCCTAAGTGACCCATTTTTTCTTGGCAATAGGATCTGAAATCTCATTTCTTAGCCATTAAATCTTCATAAAATTTTGAATTGATTTTTTTATGCAATTGAATTGAGAGGAACATGGTTTTTAGAACAATTGTTATTCCCAATAGAGGTTGTATTCAACTTCTACTCTCAACAACGAATGTGTTCAAATTGTGTTGTTTTCCTAATATTTTTAAACATGTGTTATTTTTCTAAAACTTTTATAAAAATGTGTTAGAATTTTAAAATACCCTAATTCCTACACAGTCAAACAAAAATACACAAAATAATTGTTAAAATCTTAGTTTTCGATGAAAGAGTGAATGTAGGTTTCATCTCATTTTTTTTTGTAACAAATCATGAAATATATGTCTCATAGTTATTAGGCGAACATTACAAAGTTGATATCTAAAAGTTAAAATTGTTTGAGAACATACACTAAAGACATCATAAAATCATCATCACCATAAAGATGCAAGTTGCATCACTTCATCAAGTCAAGAGAAACAAATTTGATACCTTCAGACAGTTTGGTTAGGCCCCTCGCGACCTTCAACTTGGTTTTTCTGGCAAGTTATAAGAATGGATTTAATCTCATTCACTTTCAGATTAGATCATTAGGATGTCACATCCACGGAACCCTCTTCTGTTGGTTCTAGTTTAAACCAAATTGAACTAGATCCTTAATTATAAACACAAAAATACTTCTCGTGTACAGTTGAAGCCTATCTCATTTAAAAGGGGAAGAAAAAAAAGGAAAAGAAAATGGTATCACCCTCAAATCAAAGATCTTTAGCAAATGCTTCTAAAGGAAAAAGATTACGCTATTATGTAGTAAGGAAACCGCAACAAAAAGGATTTTTAAGCTTAAAGTGGCCTGAAAATTCTTACCTATTAATTAACGGGTGGCTTTGGAATATAAAATTTATACACAGTGATGAAATTATAATTTCTCCACTTTATTTTGTTCATTACGAGTGATGACTTAATGGCATTTAGCCATGAATAATCTCCATAATTTCAAATACTTGTGCTACATATGAACAATTAAAGTATGGAAGGAAACAAAAGGGTATACCAGCTATATAATCACGACCCCCTACAGACTGTAAGATTGCAGTTCCATTATGATTGAGGGATGAACAAAGCTAAGCAGATGTGCTGATTTCAGATGAAATAATTAAACCCAAAGACAACCACTAGACTCTTCTTTCGGATGATTTTCTAAACCTAGATCATAATTTAAATGATGAATTGATTATTCATAATTCTCGTGATTTTGATATCGAATAGCTTCATAATAGTTTAGTTGGGTGGATATTTGAAGGTAGGGACTATAAACAGATTCAACAATAATTAGTCCAGACTGGATTACGTTTTAGTGGCCACTCAAGTTCTTATTCTGTTTGATGACCATGATGTTATGATGAATGCTTTTACTGCAAAAGAAAGAAAGAAAAAAGAAATCTGGCCGAGTTTCTTCACCAAGATACGACAATAGCTCCCATTAGATTGTGCTGCAGATAGATTAGCATGGATCTCCATTAAAAATCTACCAATATCTAGATGGAATATGACTTGTCTCACAAAATGGTTACAAGATATGGGCAGACTAATAGGGTATGACAAAATCAGCCTAAGATTCTCTTCATTGTATATTATACGACTTCTTATTGGCACCCAGAATTCTAATAGTCTACATTCTGAAGTGATGTTAAGGCTGAATGGTGATGATTATCATATTACAATCTCTGAGACTGATTCTCTACCTTCTTTACCTTATCCGAATAATGATTTAATACCATACAGTATAGATACTTTTTTTGGAAACACTACAGCAGGTTGAAGATGACGAGTCAGATGATTAGTCTGAAAATTTAGATAGATCAGGGAATGTGGATGTTGTACCTATTCTCCCAATCAGTATACCTCAAGTGGTCGACTATGAGATTCAACATACATTCTTGATGTATAACACACATTGGAGTGGTGATAAATCCTCAGCGAGAATCATGGAACAAGAGCATTTATTCCTAGAAATTTTAGGATTGTATGTGTTGAAAGTAAACTAATTTATGGAAATTAGTTTATCCAGTCAACTGGTTGAGACTAAGTAACTGGTTGGATTAAATAAATCGATTGACCGGTTCAGTCGGCGAAATACAATTCTTGTTCAAATTAGAATTTCCTTGTATTAGTTTAATTCCTTGATTATTTAGGACTTTTATGCTTATAAAATGGCTTGTAATTCAAAATTATTTAGCACAAAAGAAGAGAATAGCTAAGAGAGCTTAGAAAGAAACATCTAATAAAAGTATACATTTCTCACAATCTTCTTCTTGTTCTTGAGTTTTTGACTTTGCATTACTGTTTTTGATCTTATACCACACTTATCCTTCTTTCACAAGTGGTATCTGAGTTTAGGTTTGATTATTTAATATGGTTAATCAAAACTTCCCACTTCATTATCCTAGGTTGACAAAGAAAAACTATGAAACTTGGAGTATTCAAGTAAGAACTTGGTTAGGTTCCTAATATGTATGAGAGACAGTTGAAAAAAACTTTAAGAAGCCTATAGATGGAGCAACATTGACTTTATTCTAGAGGGAGGTCGTACAAAAAGCACGAAGAAAGGATCAACAAGCACTAACAATCATCCAGCATTGTCTAGATGATACCATTTTTGAGATAGTGGCAAATACAACCACCGCAAAACAAGCATAAAAAGTTTTACAAGAATCAAATCAAGAAGCTGACAATGTGAGGAAAGTATGTTTACAAAAGTTATGTGGTGACTTTGAAAAGTTACATATGCTTGAATCGAAGAATATTTCAGAATACTTTGCAAGAGTATTGGCCATATACAATCAGATGAAGAGATATAGGGAGAAGATGGAAGAGACACGTGTGGTAAAGAGATCCTATGCTCACTGCAAAAGAAGTTCTATTATGTGGTGGTCGTGATAAAGGAGTCGTAAAATATAGATATTCTTTCAATTCAAGGTCTCATGGGAAAATTATAAGCCCATGAGAAAAGAGTCAATAAGATTTAAGAAGATGTGGGTAAACAACCACCTTTTCAAAGTAAGATGGTTCTGGATATTCACAAGGGGGTAGAGGATGTGGACAAAATAAAGAAAGAGGCAGATTTGGAAAATGAGGTCATGACAGCCTCAACAGGTCAATCAGTCGACCACATAAAGCAAACTAGTTGACCGGTTACACTGATAATGGCAATTTGAAATCTAGGTTTGACAAAAAAAATTAAATGTTATAGTTGTTAAAAGATAAGTCATTATGCTAGGGATTGTTGGAGTCCAACCAAGAAGGTTGAGGAGAATGCAAATCTAGTGATAGAAGAGGTGAAGGAAACCACCATATTAATAATGAATGATGAAAGAATGCAAAACAAAGAGAAAATATGGTATCTAGATATTAGAGCCAACAACCATATATATAGAAACAAAGACAAGTTCATGGAGTTTGATGAAGTGATTAGATGTAATGCCACCTTTACGGATCATTCAAAGGTTTTCATGAAAGGAAAATGTTTGATTTTGATTAAATTAAAAGATGGAAGTCATCAATTTATTGGTGATGTTTATTATATACCAACGGTGAAAAACAACATATTGAGCTTAGGACAATTACTGGAGAAGAGGTATGATATTAAGATGAAAGATCATACTTTGACATTACTTGACACTAAAGGAGCTATGATTGCAAAGGTAGTCATGAAAAAAAATAGAATATTCTTGCTAAACATAGAGACAGGTATGCCTAAATGCATAGGTGAAGGATTAGACTTGGCTTTAGCATACGAGACTTGGATATGTAAACATTGATAGCTTGAAGATAATGGCATAAAAAGAGATGTTGAAAGGTCTACCATCTATTATACATCCTAATCAGTTGTGTGAATGATGTTTAGTGGGTAAGCAATTTTGCAAGAGCTTTCTGGAGGAGTCTACATCAAGAGAAAGTCAACCCCTATAAGAAATATATGTTGATTTTTATGGTCCTATCAAACCATGTTTATTTGATAAAAATCTGTATTTTTTACTTTTTATTGATGATTATAGTGGAAAAAATTAGGTATACTTTTTGAAAGAAAAGTCTAATATGTTTAGTACTTGTTTTAAGAAGTTTAAGGCATTAGTTGAAAAAGAAAATGATTATTCTATAAAATCACTTAGGACAAATAAAGGGTGAATTTTATTCTAATGATTTTAATATATTTGTGAAGATCATGCTATAAAGAGACTCCTAACGATACCTAGATCCCCACAATAAAATGACATGGTGGAGAAAGAATAGAAACATCCTTAACATGGCAAGAAGCATGCTCAAAACCAAGAAGATGCTTAAAGAGTTTTGGGTAGAAGCTGTAGATTGTGCTATTTACTTGTCAAATAGATGTCTTACTAAAGGTTTAAATGGCATGACTCCACAAGAATCATGGAGTAGAAGAGAGCCAAGTGTTTTTCACATGAAAGTTTTTTAAAGGATTGACTATGTGCATATACATAATCAAGTAAGGACCAAGCTAGATGACATGAGCAAAAGGATGATCTATGTAGGCTATAAACAAAAGTCCAAAGGAAACAAGTTGTACAACCTTAATGAAGGAAAGATGGTGATTAATAAAGATGTTGAGTTCAATGAAAAAGGAGGTTGGGATTGGAAGGTAGATGATGGTGAGAAATATGACTTCCTACCGATTATTGATGAAGAGTAGGAAAGATATAAAGATTATCAAGAACCTATAGTTATACCTTCATAAACACCAATGAGCTCAACTTTTCTTTTTTCTTCTTTGGCATCTTCTTCTAGTTGAAGATCAAGTAGTAGCACTCCAGCAAGTGCATTAAGAAAGATGAGGAGCCCTGATGACTTATATAAGGTAACTATCGTGTTTGAAGAAGCAATAAAATATGCAAAATGAAGAATTGCTATGGATAAGGAGACCGCATTAATTAAAAATAATGACACATGGAAATTGGTTCCTAGACCAAGAGGAAAAAAGTCAATAGGTGTCAAGTGAATCTTCAAAGAAAAGAATAATATCAAAGAAGAAGTAGAGATGTATAAGGCAATATTAGTGGTAAAAAGCTGTAGTCAAAATCATGGGATTGACTGTGATGAAATATTTGCTCCAGTTGTTAGATTAAATATCATTCAATTAATTATTTTCATTGTTGCCCAACATAGATGGAGAATCAATCAAATGGATGTCAAATAAGCTTTTCTTAATAGTTTTCTTGAAGAGGAGGTTTACATTGAGCAACACATAGGATATGAAGTGAAAGGACATGAAGATAAACTCTACAGTGGTTCTCAAAAAGTTTAAAATGAAAGATTGTGCAAAAGTTCAAGGGAGTAAAGATGTCAAAGAATGATGAAAACGAGAAGATAAACTCTACAACATTCAAAAGCTTAGTTGGGAGTTTGAGGTATTTTACATGCACTCGTCCGGATATTGTTTTTGGAGTAGGAATTATGAGTAGATTTGTAGAGACACCAACCATGACACACTTCAAAGCATTAAATTGAATTCTTCGGTATATCAAAGGTATTGTTTATTTTGGCTTGGTCTATGTTATTCTAATAGCTTTGAACTTGTAGATTATAGTGATAGTGATTGAGCTGAAGATATGGATAATAGAAAGAGCACTATGAGTTTTATTTTCTACATAGGAGACATAGTATTTACATGGAGTTCAAATAAGCAATCTATAGTCACTTTGTCAACATGTAAAGCTACATGTGTAACTACTTCATCATATGTTTGTCTTTCATATGGCTAATAAGATTATTAAATGAATTGTGAATGCGACAAGAGAAACCTACTGAAATTTATATGGACAATTCATCAGTCACTGCATTAGCAAAGAATCCAGTATTTCATGATAGAAGTAAGTATATTGACACAAGATTTCATTACCTACGAGATTGCATTACAAACAAGTAAGTTGAAGTCAAGTATGTGAAAACACAAAACCAAATCGCGAATATCTTCATAAAGCCACTAGAAAATGATGTTTTTATAAAGATGAGAAATATATTGGGATTTATGAAGAAAACAAGTTTAAAGGGAGATGTTGAAAGTAAATTGATTTTTTGGAAATTAACTAAACTAATCTATTAGTTGGGAACAAGTCGACTGGTTGAGACTAGATAACCGCTTGGATTAAATAAATCGGTCGATCGATTTAGTTGACAAAATACAATTCATGTTCATATTAGAATTTCCTTATATTAGTTTATTCCTTGATTATTTAGGATTTTATGTCTATAAAAAGGCTTTTAATTCAGTATTATTAAGTATCATAAAAAAAAAAAAATAGATAAAAGAGTTTAGAAAGAAACATTTAATAAAAGTATATTTTTCTCTCAACCTTCTTTTTATTTTTAAGCTTGTAACTTTACATTACTATTTTTTATGTTATATTATACTCATCCTTCTTCTAATAATATACTATTATCAAATACCATGGCCAACATGGACCTGGATATTGAGGTTTCACAGCTATTCGGCTCTCAGCAAATGGACTCCCTACTCATATATCTGAAACAAGATTTACTATAATTAGCACTGAACACCAGAACTCGTCGCAGAGGCCCATGGCAGTAGCTTGACCTCACAGCATGTCTCCGAGGAGGAAAGCCCAAAATTTAAAGTCTCTCCAATACAGGATGCTTTCAAAACACAGCAAAGGACAACTCTACAGAGGGGGTTGATGAATCTTTAATGAACAATGGTATCCGAATGGGGAATCTCAGATGGGAACAGGAGATGGGTAGACGGATTATTGATTCTCCATTCAGCAATAATACTGATGCTGGGATAAGCAAGACGATTGTCGATGGAGTGACACTTGATATTGCTGGAGGTAATAATTTAGAGGACTTCTCTTCTGAGATAAGGAATCGATTGGAACGAGAGGCTGGGGACTGGGAGCGAGTCCATACAGTGATAGAATCTTGGTCTGATAGGTATTTACATTAAACTTCTATGAAGATATTTTCTTGAAATATATGTGGTATGGGTTCGAAGTTAAACGAAGGTCTGTTTCCACGGTAATCTCTCCACATGATGTAACAGTGTGTTTTTTTTTAAGAAACTAGATTGAATACTTGTATGGATAATAATATTTATCAGCTATGGGATGGAAAGGATATCAAATGGCGGGCTCTAGATTAAGATGGTCGTTCAGGAGGATTGCTGACTCTATGGGATGATGCAAAATTTCAGGTTCACTTATAGAATACGGTGATGGTTTGATTGGCCTATTAGGGCAGCATGTTGAATCCAGTTTTCGTTGTGCAGTAGTGGGAATTTATGTCCCCTGCACAGTGCATCAGCGACAGTCTTCATGGAGGAATTTGATCATTCTCATGAAGTCTGCATTTGACATTCCTTGGGTAATGATTGGTGACTTTAATGAGACTTTGGCCAAGGGTGAGGGAAACAGTAGATTCATCAATGCTGCAGGTTCTAATGACTTGAAAAGATTTTTAGATTCTTGTAACTTGATTGAACTTGCCTTAACGGGGCATAGCTTCACATGTTTTAGAGGAGGCTCTATGAGCCGTATCGATCGAGCATTTTCTTCGCCTAAATGTCACTCACATTTCAGAGATTCCATTCTACGAATGCTACCAAGAGGTCTTTCTGATCACGGGCAATTGATTGTAGGAAACCATGAGCAAGATAAAGGATGGAGGCCTTTTCGATTTATTGACTGCTGGTTATATAATCCTCAGTTTCAGGAAACTCTTCAATCATCATGGCAGACAGCTTTTATTGAACTTCCAGGGAGTTCAGACTTTTGAAAAAGCTCAGTTGTATTGCAAAGGGCCTGAGACAATGGAATAATGCTCAATATGGAAATCAAGAAAACCGTCTGGCTTGGTTGTATAATCGCATAGCTGAGATTGAAAAGCTTCAGGTGGATAGAACTCCCACATAGATGGAAAATCAAGAAATGGGGGATTTGATAAAAGAGCAATGACAATATTATATGAGGATAATGCCAAATGCATTGCCTAGATGAAGGGGGGTTTATATTGAAGGTTATAGAACCCAATCACATATTATGGAAATTGTTTTTCACACATGAACTAAAGAAGAAAGGAGAAATCAATGTTCATTAAATATGCTCAAATGAGAATCCAGCATGTTTGTTAAAAGCATGAGCATTGTTGTTACCTCTCTTTTTTTTTACCCCATAAAAAATTAAAAAAATAGAAAAAAAAAGAAAATCCAAAAAAATATATGAGAGCATACACATGAAGAAAACCTAAAAAAATGCCCAAGTTGGTGGTGAAGGACTAAAACGACAAGTAAAAAGTTCGGAGACCAAAATGTAAAAGATTAGCAAAATTAACAACTCAATTTTGATTGACAAAAAACTTCATTGGTGAAAATATTTTTATTTGGTGTTTAAAGACTCAATTGAAATTTTTGAAAGCTTAATTAATTTTATTAAGGATTTAATCGCAAGAAAAATCAGTTTTTGAAGTCAATTTGGATGTTAGTTGATACAAATTGAAATTTGGGGACTAAAATTGAACTCTAAATAGCTTAATTGGTCAAATCAAGGGCTTAATTGCATAAAATTCAAAGTCTAATGGGCAATTAAGGACTTAATTGAACAATTCGTAAACCAATGATCAACTTGCAAAAAGCCATAGACTTTAGGAACTGAAATCGATGAAATAAGGGGTCAAATCGAAGAAAATTAAAAGTTTATTGATCAATTAAAGATCCAATTAAACAAATCAAAAACCAAGAACCAAATTATAAAAAGCACTCAAATCTGGGGCTGGCAATAGAATTTGACATGGATGAAATTGCATGAAATTAGGAGTTCATGAGGAAATTACCAGTAAAATTAAAAGAAATTAGAAGAATAAGGATTTAATTGAAGTTTGCCAAAACTCAAATTAGAAAATCTTAATTTATAGGGTTTAGCCAAAACGAGCTACTATGCACCTTCTTCAACAGTTTTGGTTGATTTAGTAGATATTTTCAAGTGAGTGAATGTAGCGTTTTCGACCACCTCTGAGACTGTAACCATCACCATTCAACTGAGAAACAACCCCTCTACAACCTCATTTCCATGATATCAAATGTTTACATCTCATTTTCTCTAATGATCTCAACAACATCTTGTCCTTAATTAACAATCACTGCACTTTCAGATTCCATGCCGATTGAATTGGCACTTTAAAAAAAAATAAATGTAAAGCTACAAACCTCCAAATTATATAAGAATAGATCCAATCAAAAGGTATGCACCCCCTCTATCATGATCAGGTGATCTCAGGCGACATTGATGTCGGTGTTGCTTCGACGAAATCACAAAAGTAGTTAACCCAGTCAGCCTTAACTGAAACACTCATATACACAAAACAACATAACTCTTTCGTGTGTTCACATTTAAAAACTCCAAGAGGGTTCTTATTAAGGGTTTAAAATTATTCTCTAAAGATCAAAAGGTTAGAAACACTTCACATTGACCTTTAAGTTACAAAACCACCCAAAGCAAAAATCATTAATCCAGAGGTGAAACCAATCTAGTTTTGATTTGTTAGAACCTTAATAAACTCATCTAGAATCTTTGAATCCGCCTATAAAAAGAAGAGGTAATCAGAGGAAGAAGGGGGGAAGAAAAGGAAGAAAAGAGGAGAAAAATGAGAGAAGAAGAGAAACTTTGATTAAGGTTTAAGAAATCTAATCTAGTTTAAAATTCCAAGGGTTCAGTTCATTTTTGTTGGGTTTGGAGATACGAAGAAAGGGAAGGCAGCATTAGAAATCCATTTTTATTTGAAGATTTCAAGCTTGGAAGGTATATTTATAGCTACAAACCTTGAAAATAGAGTCCATGAAACCTGTTGAATTGATTTCTATTGTTTAAATGCAATGTTTTGAATATATTGATATGTTAATGATTGTCTTAGTATGTTATGTTTACATGTTTATTTGATTTGGAATATGTCAAATGTGGTAGTAAGGAGTTAATGTTTTTGTTTAGTTAATGCATTAATTTTAGGTTTTTGAGTTATGGTTTTTTTTTTCAAATGTGGTCTTATAAAAATACAATATATATATATATATATATATAATAAAAATGTTTTTTTGCATATTGCATACGGTCAAGTCTCTCAAAAATAAAAAAATAAATTATTTTTTACTTAAAATATAGATATATAAAAATATATGTTGTGTTTTAGTATTTTTTACAAAAAAAAATATATTAGCATGCATTGTGGATTTAATAACCAGTGTATTGGATCCATGAGAACTTGGTCAATATTTCAATAACTCGTATAAATTTTAATTCATGGAATTAATGGTCAATATTTTGATATAAATGTTGGACCTACAAGTAGACTGGTGTTTAAATATCAAGAGTTGACTAGAAAATTCTCATAATTATTTTAAATATTCACCAATTTAAAATAATTTTTATCATAATATACGAATTATGGAAAACATTTTTATAATAAGAATTTATTTGGACACGAGCACATAATAAATCCAAATCGTTCAATTTATTTGCATGAATAAATCTTTATTCCAAGACAGAAGTTATCAAAATTTTCAAAACACATTCAAACCAAAATTTTCAAATCACATTCAATTAATTTCTTATATTTTAAATTTCTGATAATACTCGACACTTGGACCCGGAGACCTTTCACTATGAGCGACAAGGATGACCTAGGCTGTATATCTTTTAAAATACTCGTATACAAGATTGACATGTGTCTGCCAAAAGACATGGAGGGAGATGGATGGGCGTTGTCCTCTTGTTTTTCTTTCACCAAGGCTGTCCCCATGTTGTCCCGTTAGGTTTTATTGATAAGGTTTATCATAAGAAAATTTCAAAATGTGTAATGAAAATATTGTACTCTTTGTCTTTTACTGGGGTTT
>Ga0325411_1001990_pt1 | contig 22942 bp, 10 predicted proteins | sample PopdelMetagenome_13_FD_206181 | JGI IMG/M metagenome (GOLD analysis project Ga0325411, IMG submission 206181) | Populus deltoides microbial communities from Bellville, Georgia, United States - Xylem-PdIQD-R4 | ecosystem: Host-associated > Plants > Phyllosphere > Stem > Wood/Secondary xylem... | reverse complement strand
TCGGTCTTGTAAAATGTAAACTCCTCAAACACAGAGCACAAAGCGTTGAAACTGTTAGGCCAAGCTATACAGACGACAACGTGTATAGAGCAAGAAAGTGCTGGATACGTTAGACAGAGAGAGCTATATCATTAGGGAGCTAGCGATAAAATTATTCCCATGGACGAAGTGATTAGATGTTCCCCATTAACAGGGAGAAGACAAAAGGCTATATCACTTTGACAGCTGCTGCCTGAGCAGGAGACCACCCATTTAACATGGTATATATCAAACTTACGAGGGATATGGTTTTGATGCAGTGGTGGGCTTTGTGTGATTTCCATCAACAACAGTTGCCGACATTTATGTTTACGACACAAGCTCGTGTCTGCCCATTCCTCCATACCTCTTGGACTTGTACTTTGATAGATTGGCGAGACCTGGCTATACTTCTCTCGTCACGAACAAGCTCACCCAGCAACAGCATAGATATAAACCTAGTTCGTTACGTAATTTTTATTAGTGTAGTTTAATTGATTAGTTATTGAATTTAATTTTTTAAAGGTTATTAGTTTAAGAATTATAAATTTTAGAATGTTTATAATTATTAATTTTAAAACTATAAAAAATTAATTAAAATATATGTAAGCAGACTTGAATACTTACGGTTATGATTAGGAAAAAAAAATCTACGTATTTATTTTAATTTTTTTTACCAATACAAAGTAAATTGGGTTATTGTAAATGAAATGACTTTATTGTTTTTTTTTAAAAAAAATTTAAAATAATATTATTTTAATAAAAACATATAAATTAACCCAACCAATCCCGTGAATCCCAAATAAATGTTCATAACTATGTATCGAAGTCTTGATTTACAATATGCCAACCGTTCTGATGGTTTCAGGATTTGATGAGGGACTAGCAAATCTTACATTAAATATATTCATTGGAAAAGAAGAAGAAGATATATATATATATATATATATACACACCTGTTCAACTAGCAAGTGAGTCGAGATTTAATGACTCAGTTGGCCAGCTAGAGTCCTTACATATTCACCCTTATATTTTGTTTGATACACAAACACAGAATATTATAAAATCACATTGTTAAAAATATGTTAAATATTACACTTCACACGTCCTGCTTTGCTTGTCCCATTTCTTTTTTACGAACATTCAATATTTTTTTTAATTTTTCAATTTTATTTTGAATTATTCGATCAATCACTACTTTATTTCAAAATATATAAAATTAAAATTGATCATGTATTCTTAAGATACAAACACACACATGTAAGATGAGATAAAGTGATTTTTATTAAAACGATATTGTTTTTTTAAAAAGAAAACAATTTCCTATGTATTGGTTTCACCATTTCAATGTTAAATTTCTTGAATCGATGAATTAGACGTGACAAGACAAGATGGATCTAACATCTATAAATATAAATATTTCGAAGGACATGAATCATAATTTAAAAACTTGATTTGCCGGGTAACTCAAATTAGCCGATCCGGAATTGAAATTATACTAGGTTAAAGAAAAAAAATAAAGAAAAAATCTGGTGTGGCTCAACAACCCGGTTAAAAATCCGTCACAACCTGTTAATTTTTATTTTTTTAACTAAAATATTTTGATTTTTTTAATTAATCTAAATAACCCGATCAAAACTCAATAAACCTATCAAAATTTGGAATCCGAGCTCTAGATTCAATGGGGTCTAAAAACTATGGCATGAATAATAAACAAAACAGTGAGTGATATTTTAATAAATAGACGGATGTTATTCAAAGGCTAGGAAGGAAAATAGAAAGGAAGGACTACTTTAATTCACATGGGAAATAGCAAAGAAAAGAAAAATGATATTTTAATAAACAGACGACGTGAGATCTCAGCTTTTTCAAGACCATGAATAATAATAAAAAAATAAAAAAAGTGATTTTTTTAATAATGTAGACGACGAGAGGCTGGCTTTTTTTCTTATGAAACATCATATCATGAGGTAATTAACAGTGATTTTTGTCTTCAAAAAGGACAAGTGTCACCTTTAGATTCCAATTCAGGACATGAACTGATCTATGTATGGACTTAGGGTTTCTGTTTGACCTTGTCCGAAGGAAGGAAAGCTAGTAGGCTGCGCTACTTATATAGACCACCGGACGCGGAGTTCGATAGTTAATGTTGCCCATTAAGACACACCTAATCTTTTCCAATTATTATTATTATTATAAACCTATTTTCAGACATGCCCATTTCTTTCTTCGACCTTCCACATTTCTCCCCCCTGTACTTGGTTTTTCCCTCTCCATGGTCATTTTCAGTTAAAAGTTGCTAGACATGATCTAGGATTCAATCCGAAAAGGATTTGGATTATCGTATTAACCCGAGAATTATTGGGCTAATTATCTTTTTTATTAAAATAATTTTAATATTAGTTTCATCAAGTTTTATCGGGTTAATTTCTTAACTCAATTAAATTAAATCATTATGATTTCTTCTAGTTTAATTTCAAACTTGATTCGAGTCAAGTTCTAAATGATTAATTTTTATATCAAACTATTAAGAGATAAACTAAAACCTTATTTGTTGTTACATTTTAAAAGTTTTTCTGAGAAAAGAATGATTTTTTTAATTTTTTATTTTAAAATAATATTTTTATATCGTTTTTATTTATTGATATTAATAATAATTTTTAAAAAATAAAAAATATTATTTTAATATATTTTTAACTAAAAAATACTTTAAAAATCAAATAAAAATTTATAGCTGTATTTAACCTTGAAGGAGAAATCACAAATAAAAAATAAATTAAATCCCCACCCTTTTTTTTGGAACATGCTGTCCCTTTGTGAAGTTTCTAATCGATATGATAGTTGCGTTATTCAAGGATAAGGAAATCCAAACCCACGAACACTTGTTTCTAAAAACTTCCATTGATTTAATCGCTTTTTTTTTAACAATTCTTCCTAAAATCAGCGAATCAAATAACCAATGCTAAATCGTTTTAATCGAAGTAAAAGTATCTACGACTAATTTTATTTAGCTTTAGGTGTCTTTTAGTAATTTTATTTATCTACAAATAATATTTTAACCATTAATTATTATACTCGGATTGAACTTAGCTTCATCTAATAAGGTAATTTGAAGAATCTAAAATCTTGATCTAGTTTAAATATTTAGTTAAATTAAAAAAACATTACCTTAATAAAACTTAATTGACTCTATAGAATTTATAATAATATAACTAGCCCGATTTAAACCAGGTTATCTCTATTAAATTTTTATTAAAAAAATAAAACACAAAGCAAATATCTTAAAAAAAAAATAGTCACGGGTTTGATTAAATTAAACCAAATACTTTACCAAGATAATTATAAAAAATATATAAGTTACAGCAAGTAAATGTGGGACACTTGAAAGATGATTAAAAAAAACAAATTAATTTCCAAAAATAGCATGGTGGAACACTAAAGAAATTGGATAGAAATGTAAGGATAGAATTGTAGAATCATTACATTGAAAATGTGAGATAAAAGATGATAATTATGAAACTAATACTATAAATGGAATTTAACAACATCACCCACCACCATTCCTCTCTCACCTCCAATTGTTTGGTATGTTAGCTCTTTTAGGAGACAAACCCGGCATCATAGAAACCTGTTCTTGTTGAATCTTTTTACCCAAACAAAGGAAAGAAAAAAAGGAGAAGGAAAAATCCCTAAAAGAAAGAAAGTGGAAGGAACAAATTAAAGGCAAGCATTGATCACCAACTTCTCCTTTTGCTCTCCCCTTCAATCTAACAGCAAAACTCTACTAAACATTGTTCTTTTCAAAAAACTAGAAACAGCCCATTTCACCAAGCCATCACAGCAAAATAGGACACACAACACATAAACAATCTCAAGAAACAAACAAAACAAAACAGATACAGCTTGTTGTCTTTGTCTTTGTCTTGATGGTTCCCTTCCAAGCCTCCCCTTTTCTTGGTTTGCTGCAAAAATGCAGATGTTGTTCTTGAAAACTAGTACGAAACAACGACAATGAGAGATGGAGAAGGGAGGAGAGAGAACAAAGAATGAGTCTTTGTAGGTAGGTAGAAAGAGAGAAATGAGCATAGAGAACATTGGCATAATAAAGGCATGGGAAGCAAAACTTAGGAAATCACAAGCAACAAAGAAGAAGAAAAACAACAGTGTCTTTCTCACCATGATGTCAGCAGCAGTAGCTCATGTAGATGATGATGATCCTCCTTGTAAAGAGCCTGTATACCATGCAGAAAAGGCCCTTTGTAATGGTGATTTCTACACAGGCCTATGGCTTGACAACCTCCCTCATGGACATGGAAAATATCTTTGGACAGATGGTTGCATGTATCTTGGTGAATGGTATAAAGGTAAAACAATGGGAAAGGGTAAATTTGGTTGGTTTTCTGGTGCTACTTACGAGGGTGATTTCAAGGGGGGTTATATGGATGGTAGAGGGACCTTTACAGGTTCTTCAGGTGATGCTTATAGAGGTTACTGGGTTATGAATTTGAGACATGGACAAGGTACACAGAGTTATGCTAATGGTGATTGTTATGATGGTGATTGGAGAAGAGGTTCACAAGATGGACATGGATGGTACCAATGGAATACTTCGAATCGTTATATTGGTCAATGGAAGAGTGGGTTGATGAATGGTAATGGAACTATGATTTGGAGCAATGGGAATAGGTATGATGGGTTTTGGCATGATGGACTGCCTAAAGGAAATGGGAGTTTTAGATGGTCAGACGGAAATTTTTATGTGGGTTTTTGGAGTAAAGATCCTAATGAGCAAAATGGGACTTATTATCCATCTGGGTCTGCGTCAGGGAATTTGGATTGGGATCCCCAGGAGGTGTTTTTGGATTTGAACGATTGCAAGATTTCTACTTGTGAAAAGATGTCAGTTTTTCCATCGCAGAAGATGTTGAATTGGTCTGGGGTTCTTGATCAAGGGAATGCTAATCCAGTGAAAGGAAATGGCGGTGAAGGAAGGCTCAGGAGGATATCAGTGGATGGGAGGCTGAGTAACTACAGCGTGGCTTCATTGGATGGCTGTGATGTTTATAGTGGTGGGGTTGATGGGGATTTGAGGGATGTAGACGAAGGGTTTGGAAATCTCCAAGTTGAAGAATTGGATCCAAAAATATCTAAATGGAGAACACAGCCTGTGAAGAAGCAAGGGGAAACAATATCAAAAGGGCATAAGAATTATGAACTCATGCTCAATCTGCAGTTGGGAATAAGGTACTTGGGATTTGGTAAATGCTTCTTTGTTTCCTCTTTTCCATCTTATTGCTCTGCTCTATCAAGCATTGGCTGTAACAATTTGGTATGATGCCTTTTCAGAGTCCAAACGCGTTCTTCTATATATGCCAAAACTAATGCTTTTTATTCTGTTGGTAATGTATTCAATATCAAATTTTGCTTGGCATATAGTTTAGCGCTTCACAAATTTTGTATTCTTGATAGCTAATCTGTACTAGCAAATTGTTCTGTTGCAAAGTTTCCATAAACGCTCTTTTCCTGCTCTATTCTGCCTCTTAATGTGTGTGTGTGTGTGATGGCATTTGTTATGTTTTACATAATCTTGATTTTTAGATATGCTCCCAACTCCCAGTTGGTGGCAATCAATAGATCATCCTATATCCTGATAAAACATTTGTGATTGGGCAGACATTCGGTGGGACGGCCTGCTCCAGCTATATCTCTTGATCTGAAGTCTTCGGCATTTGATCCCAAAGAAAAAGTTTGGACTAAATTTCCATCAGAGGGATCCAAGCACACCCCACCTCACCAGTCTTCTGAGTTCAAATGGAAGGATTATTGCCCTGTTGTTTTCAGGTCATGTTCTTTTTACACAAGCGCCATGCCAAACATACCTTTTAGCTAGGGTTAATTAGACCTGAAAAATGATTTCAATTTAATCCTGCATGTGTATATTTGTGATTCATGGAACATTTCATTGGATAGCTGACTGCCCTAGCCTGGCACGCTTATCTCTTAGCATCATCATTCTCTCTTCAGTTAGTATAAATAAGGGCTGACAGTTGCTAATGATCCTATTTTCAGGACTCTTAGGAAATTGTTCAATGTGGATGCAGCTGATTACATGTTATCGATATGTGGGAATGATGCACTTAGGGAACTCTCATCCCCGGGAAAAAGTGGAAGCTTTTTTTACCTGACAAATGATGATCGCTACATGATAAAGACAATAAAGAAGGCAGAAGTAAAAGTTAGTATCATCGTTCTTCACTTTGTCTTCCTTTTGAACTTGAGATATATAAGCTTTAATTTCTACTTCCATGATTAAGTTCTACGACAATTTGCAATCTTTGCAACAACTTTATGGTGTATCATGAATTTGGCATTCATGATTGGGCGCTGTTTTGTTTTTGTGGTGTAAAAGCGTTTTTTTAAAAAATTGAATGTTTTTTTTTTGTTTCAAATTATTTTTTTAGTATTTTTAGGTCGTTTTAATGTGTTGATATCAATGAAAAAAATATTATTTTAATGTATTTATAAGTAAAAAACACTTTGAAAAACAACTGCTACTACAATGCGATAAGGGCTCTAAGTAGTTCACCATGGTATCACATTTTGTCTACAATTTCAGAATGAATCCTCCATTTTCTAAGTTATTCTGCGTGATTCTATAACGCAAGGATTCTTATGCTTTGCCTTCTCTGGCTAATGTACTTGCAGGTCTTCTTGAGGATGCTGCCAGCCTACTATAATCATGTTCGGTCTTTTGAGAACACTCTAGTAACCAAATTTTATGGTCTTCATTGCGTAAAATTAACAGGGCCGAATCAGAAGAAGGTAATGTGAAGGGCATAAAACTCCAATTTTTGGTAGAAACATTTATCCAACTCCTGAATCTTTGATGAAATCAATCTTCATTTGGGACAGGTTCGATTTGTCATTATGGGGAATCTGTTTTGTTCTGAATTTTCTATTCATCGGCGCTTTGACTTAAAAGGTTCGTCCCACGGTCGCATGACCTCTAAACCTGAGTCAGAAATTGATCCAACAACAACCCTCAAGGACCTTGATCTCAATTACATATTTCGGTTGCAGAAATCTTGGTTCCAAGAGTTTTGCAGGTGAAATGATGTCTCTTATCATAGTTCAAATTGTGTTTTTATCCTATAATTTTCTGATCACAATAGCTTTGTGTGAACCATTCAACTTTTTTTTATTGTTTATATCAGTATCCTGAAGTGTCCCTTCATGCAGGCAAGTGGACAGAGATTGTGACTTCCTTGAACAGGAGAGAATAATGGACTACAGTCTTTTGGTTGGTCTACACTTTCGAGAAGCTTCATACAGGGAATCCCTCACACCCCCTCGTACTTCTGGAGTTCGGACTCCCACCGGAATTCGCACTCCTACTGGAGTTCAGACTCCCAATGGACTTCGAACTCCCACCGGACTTCACAGTCCTACAGGTATTTCTTGTCATATGTAAATTCACTGCTAATTCTAATTTTAGTATAAATGTTTGCCTAATGAATGAAACTGTATCTTCTCTGTATCTTTAGGAATGGGAGATGAAACTGAATCGGGAGCTCCACGCCTTTCCAGAGTGGATTTGGATAAGCTTTTCATCGATCCCACTCGGTAAAATAGATCTTAAGCATTGAGCTAAAGTTCTGTCTTTACTGTTAACGTCTTGCAGAGTCCCAACCGCCAAGTGATACCAGATTGTTTGATTAGTACACTTTCTTTGCGCTTAATGTAATCTTGAATCCAAACACCATAATTGGCTTATCTCATTCATTCTGAATGTTTTGTGCAGGTGGGCTTCCATTAAATTAGGTATAAACATGCCGGCAAGGGTTGAAAAGACAGCCAGGAGAAGAGATGGTGAAGCTCAGCTAATTGGAGAACCAACTGGGGTGTTATATGAAGTCGTCCTATTTTTCGGTATCATAGACATTCTACAAGACTATGATATAAGCAAAAAGCTCGAGCACGCATACAAGTCCATGCAGTATGATCCAACTTCAATCTCTGCTGTTGATCCAAAGCAATACTCAAAACGCTTTCGGGATTTCATCTTCAGAGTATTTGCAGAAGACGCTTGAAGGGTATAGATTGATTAGAATCGTCATATAGCAATCCGAGGCCATATATGTGCTTGGCTAGAGATGAGAGTACTTAAATGTAGTCTAAAGGTTACTGTTTCACCATCTATTTGACCGCAGGGAATGATTTGTTGCAGCTGGGAATAGGTTTTCTGAAATCGGGCATTGTATATTTCCCCTCACCATCATATCTACTAACTTAGTTACATACGATATATCATAGGAAAGGTATATACCAGAGCTACTCGAGCTTGTTTCAAGTGTAAATGAGTTAACCAGGTGGAGTACTTACATATATTGAAATTGATTCTTTTTGGACCTAATATTTTTCCCCGCAAGGCGAGAAGTTTCTGGGTTCAGAATCAAACTATGTACAGAAGGAAAGAGAAAGGGAACTAACTTCTGAGTCCTTGAATCTTTAAATGAAACTCTTTGTCGAAGAGGATGGATCATCTTAAGATTTTTCTTTATACGATGAAAATTGTAATCAATCCAGGCTATCCACTTTATGGATGAAAAATCAACAATTTATTTCCTAAAAACAATTGTTTTCTTTATGCCAGAATGTTTTGAAAGAGAAACTGGTAAGGTGAAGTAGAAAATGTGATCATACCCATCAAAGAACAGTTTTGAGAACGGAAGGAATGAGGAAACGATACTGCAGGAGCACAAGACTTGTCTTGAAATCAAAGAGCAGATACTTTAGATTAATCATTAACTCAATCTAAGCGCAAATTCGCCATCCAATCTGTTCACACATTGCTGTAAACAGTCGTTCGTGGAAATACAGTTTCAGACTAATGATAGACATTCTGTCAGCACATGAACAGTCATTCTTAGATTATATAGAATCACATCATAAAATGCAGCTAGATCATGCTTAATACATCAGAAATACATACAAAAGTACAACAATAGGTAAAAGCAGATGAACAAGGAAACAAATTCCCGTATAAGAAAGCATGGACATGGATTTTACTAAATGTTTTGATAAACTGGAACCACTTTCAATATATAATTTCTGGAAAAGGCTCTTGAGTGCGGGAGACTCAAGATTAATAAATCTAGAGACTGCAGCAGACCGAAATTCGCAAATCCTATTCGTCCTCACACTTGCCTTCCTGATATGTGTGACTACTGACTACTGGAACTGCTTGATCCTTTCACTTGTGCGCGCGTGTGCGCGTTTGCCTATTTATTATCACACAACATAATTTAAGGCTGCAATTCTGTCGTTCTTTTCATTCCAAGGATAATTATCCATCTCTAGTTGCTATCAACTTTTCAAAGACATCAAGAGTGCCTTTGCAGCACGTAGCTGGATAGAAACAGATCATGTAAGGGGATGTAGACAACATAGTTGGCCCACCAATATCAATCTGTAGCGTTGAGGCTGGCAAAATTTCCAATATATCACTGTATGGGATACAGCCTCTCATAGATTGCAAGGTACCATGTCAACAAAACTTGACCACCTATAAGATCCTGTTTCTCAGACATGGCATGTCAAAGAAGTTATGTTGTCTAGCCAGAATGGAGGCATTTACAGGACGCTCCACGTAGGATCCCTGCCAAATTGGTCATTGTGCCATCGGCTTAAGCTTTTACAATTTTCTATATGGTTACCGACAATCACTTTAAGATGAACAGAATAAGTCTTCCTATTCGAAGGAAATCTATAACAGCAAGAAATGGAGTCTATATTTACCAGTGTTGTGAAAAAAAAAAACACATAGCAATTATCTATGGTTATTACATTATAAAAGAAACTAGAAAAAACACAAGATTTAATATGGCTCAACAATGTATTTATATTCGTATGAATAAGTGATGAGTTTAAAGGTTTTTGTTTTCAATATATTAAAATAAAATTATATAATATATATTTATAATAGACTTTAAACCGCATAAAAAAATCCTAATTATTCAAAAAGTATTAATAACTATTTTAATATCCTTTAAAGCCTGCAGCATCTGGCTATGAGCCGCAAACCACACCAGCCAGCATCAGGAGGAGGCAACGAGAATGATCCAAACTGCTCGGTTTCAAAATTGAAGTGCACGTTAGATTTCCAAGATCACTCTTCGCAAACCAATGAAGGGATCCATTGATAAATGCTGAATCATACCTATGAGTATCGAAAACTTGCCTGGCTGCCTTACTAATTCTCCAAGTTACAGTCCCAGTTGTGTATACCATGCCATGCAGACCAGCCCTTTGATCATTTCCATAATGCGACAAGTAGAATACTCTAACAGCCTTAAACTGGTTGATCTTGAGGCAAAAACCAAAGTCCCCATGATACCTCTTGAAAGCCCTTTGGCTTTTCCCAATCCGGAAGAGGCATATACTCTCCTGTAATGGGATTTAATACGTGAAATAACGATGATCCGTATACTATCTTTATGATACAACAAGTAATCGATGACTTGATTCACGTACACAAAGCAAGCCATTACAGGAATTGACGATCTGAAACTGAAATCGTTGGTCGACAGGCTTGGCAGTAGCCGTAGAGCCTCCATAGCAACTTTTGAGGCGTCGCCTATGTTTTGGTTTTTTTGTGTTTCAAAAATTGTCTGAGAGAATACAACTCCAAGAACAAATTATAAAATCTCGGAAATTAGTCAAACCTAAGAGGATGTATTAGAAAAATGAGTTTTGTTTTCTTAAAAAATAACACTAAATTTTTTGACAAACCAAGGTGAATGTCCGACGTCTACCATCCATTGTTTTTCCTTCTGTGACAAAAGGGGCCAAAGGGCTCAAACAAACAAAGCTAAGAACACCACCCATTAGACAGGGTGTGGTCAGAATTTGGGTTTGGAGGAGGGATTTGCCCTCATTACGTAGTATAAGGGCCTCCTGCTGGGCCTTCTCTATACATGTCTAGAGAGATTTGTCTTGTTTTCTTTTTTGCCATTTCTCTGCCATTAAAATGAACTTTTAGAACTGTGTTCTTCCAAGAATTTTTATTTTGTCCACCATTAAAGAGAGGGAAAATTCGAACTGAACAAGGCATTAAGAACAGCCAAAGGAGTTTCACCTCAGAAGCAAAACTAGGAAAAACTATGAAATCCCTTTCCAGTACATACAATTTAAGAGAAGAGGTGGATTCACACCTTCTGCCTTGAAGCCAAACCACACAGCAGTGGATCTCATCCAGTACCTGGAGATTTAGAGAAACTGATTAGGCAGTGAAAATGCATGTTTCTGCCTTCTACAGTAAGGGGATAGCATAAACACTTGCCGGACAGAATTAAAATCACATCAGCATCATTTGGCAAAAAATCACATTTAATGAATTTTTAACTTGTTCCATTAGCATTCCCTAAGCATTCTAGGTTCGATTTCACTCTGTTTGATGCTCCAATTCTTTCAAGAAATCATAGTTAAGCAAGCATTGTCTCTCAGAAATCATATCCTTCTATTACTCATAGTCCCATGTCAGGCTACGTTTTACAAAAGAATATCAACATAATAAAGCAAAAATGAGAATGAGGCCATGGTTTACAATCTTTACTATTGCATGTTCATTTCAGGATTAACATGAGGTTGAAAAGCCATTGAAGAGCCAGAAGATCGCACTTCAAAATATGTTTTCCGATGCCATAAAGGATCAGTACTGGCGCAATAACTAAATGGATGAGAATTCTGACAACGGCATGAAACAGGTCATGTTTTACTTGTAAAGTAACAAACACAAGAAGCAGGGAAAAATATCATAGTTATAACACCCTGGTCTTAATTAAGGTACGGGTCATGGGTGGGGGTTGACACAGGCTAACCTAATCTCTGATATTTTTTTTTTTACTTTAAAAAAACTCAAAATAATAATTAAAAAAAGATTTTTCAGGATTATAAGATTCAATTCGATCTAAAACCTAGGTTGCAAGTGAGGATTTGACTCATGTTAACTTCATTTTTAATTTATTTTTTTTATAAAAAAGCTTAAAATAATGTTGTTTCGGCAAAAAAATAAAAAATAAAAAAAGGGGTTTTCCACTGACCTGGCTAGGCCAGTACCCGGGTTGACAAAACACCTATCAGACGAGGCTAGATCTTATAACTGGGGAAGATATCCTTCCACTCCATCAAAAAGGAAAAGCATAACCTTAAGAACACCATGAAGGAGTCAGATGAGCATGTTTCCACCATAATTGATGTCTTCCCATAAAATAAATGCTTCTCAGTAGAATTTTGCAATGAATTAAATATATTGAAATGGATGGAACAGTAAAAAAAGCACAACCAGGAAACAGCTCGTTATCACAAAAGTCCTAAAGAAACTTCTGTTTTCAGTTAAAAAGTAAATAAAAGAAAGGACATCATGGATGGAATGCTCGCATTATTTTTGCATCGAAGAGACAGATGCAACATTAAAGTAGAGAGGAAGTAATTCACATGCCATGCCTTTCCTATTTTACCCAAGATGATGGTGACATCGCAACAATGACCCTTGCTTGGTTATGAAGCAAGGGTCCTGTGAAAGAAAACAAGTTGTTTTAATTCTTTGCAGTTAGTAGCCAAGTAGCTACCCAACATTATTGAGATTATCCTTTCTGCTGCAAGCTCCAGCAGTAAATTTAAGCACAACGTAGAGTCTCGTCGGCTTATTTATGGTATAAGATGGAACAAAAAAGAGTCAAGTAAATGCTCATTGTTGAAAGAATGCCATCAAAATGTAACAAAATGAAATGATCAAACCTCTCATAGTTTCTCACCGTGCACTGGTTATTCTCATCACCTTCTGTTCTTGCAGAACTAACTAAAAACTACAATTGCATTTAATCCTTAATCAAACAATGACCTTTAAGAAAACTGAAGTCACTAGGTGGTGCGGTTTGTACCTTCAAGCAATCTGTGGTTCCCTGTGGCTGCGTAGGCAACGGATGGTTCAACAATTGGCGAGGTGGAGTCTCTAGTCCTTTCACCAGACTGCATTTTTGAAACACATGGAAACAGGTTTTTCTCGTCGATCCCTTGATCATAAAGAATGCCCTTGAAAACATGGCCACTTATATTCACCTTAGCTTGATAGGCAACCTCAGCTTCACCACTATTAATGGCTGTTACTCTAACGCACCTGAAAACTGCCGTTTCACGAACTTGGCCAGGTAAAGACAGTTTGAAGCTTGCATCTATAATTCCAGGGAACAAAAAGAAATAAGCTAACCATTTCCCACTTTTCAACAAATTCAAGTTCACCAAACCTATACCATCAGTGTATGAACTCAAGTTTTTCTCAATATAAAATGAAGAATTCCAAGTGATCTCTGGATCACTGGAATCTATTTATTAAGGGCAAGATCTCTGCTTTTCTGTGCACGAAAAGATCAATTCCGTTACCAAATACAGCTTATTTTGATGCAAGATTATAACTATATCATCCTCAAGTCAAAAAAATATATTAAACGAAGATCAGAGAAAAGAGAGACTCAATCTTGCAAATCAGCATTAAAGTCCTAATGGTCACTAAAATTTACAAATCATAGAACAAATATATCAGAAAGAAAGAGGGAGAGAGAAAGAAAGAGGTACCCTGATAACTAGAGCCTGTATCGAAGTTGACAGAAGCAGCAGCATTGTTATTAGAAGTACTAAAACTATTAGATGTAGCAGTCACATTTTCTCTTGGCCTTTTACCACCAACACAGCCACCACCAGAAGAAGCAGAAGAGTCACCACCACCGCCACAACCAAGCCTCTCTCGCCTCCTCGCAGCAGACACCCATGTGCTCTTCATGTGAGTGGTACAATCATACTCTCTACTCTTGCAACAAGTCCTGCACCTCCTATACTGACACTCTTTCTTTGCCCTGTTTCCACAGTCCCTGCAAGCTCTTGCAGGACCAATATTCCTTCCAGTATCATTATCCCCAACAACATTTAAATCACCCCTTTTAAGAAAACTAGATTTTTGCTGGTATTTATTGAGAGTGGTCCAAGATTCTTGATTGTTTGAAATGTTACATTGATCATTGGTGTTGGCTATTTGGTGAGTAGAGGGAATGTGTGGAGGCTGGTGGTGGTGAAAAGGAGAAGGTGGCGGAGCTATAAAGAGTATGTTGTGAAGGCCTAACATGTTTGTATGATCAGGTGGGAAGGTAGTGGTGGTGACTGGATGTGGCGGTGGTGGCCATGTTTTGGCGGTGGTGAGGGTACTAGGAGTTGAAGTGGCCACGGTTGATGGTTTGTATCAAGAATGTAAGTGGATGATTGTGTGTAGTACAAAGAAAAGACTTGCGATGGCAGTTAAGTGATGGATATGAGCTAGCTAGCTAGCTAAGCTTGCAATGATATAGAAGTGTACAACATGAAGGCAATTATTGCTGCTCAGAGAGAGAGATTTGTTGCAGAGTTGCTTTTACTACCAGTAGTCAACTACTGTGTGCTGAAATTCCTCTGTTTCTAACTGTAAATCACTCTTCTTCTTCTTTAAAGGAATTATTGCCTAATAGCCCCAATATCCATCCATAAAAATATTTTTTATTTAAAAATATATTAAAATAATTTTTTATTTTTTTTATATTAATATATTAAAATACTAAAAAATATTAATTTAATATTTTTTCAAAATAAATAAATTTTTGAAATGCAATTTAAAACGCATTCATTAGTCATTAAATGTATAGAAATACATTAAAAAAATCTCTTAACTTCTTATTTAAAAAGTCATACATTTTTATTAATTTTTTAAAATACATTATACTAATAATAAGATGGATATGTTTTTTAAAATCACTCAAAAACATATTGATTAATACATAAAATGATTCAAGAATATACTTAATCAATGGATAAGGAAATATATAAATTTTTATTTATTTATTTATTCTGAAATTAAACATCCAAGTTCATAGGATTTTAATGTTAAATATATGTTCATTGATTTTATATTTCTCGAACTAAAATGTAATGGCTTAATTATTTTTCTCCTCTCATAATTAATCCACCAAATTTAAGAAACAATAATTGCCTGTTAATTTTAAAGTACAAAAAAATAAAAGTTTAGTCACCTTTATCCTATCTGTAATGATGCATCTTCAATTTATTTACTTACCAGTAGCCTTTTGATACAGTTGAATGGCAGGCACAGGTGAGGCAGTGGAAAAAAATGGTGACCTCCTCTGTCGTTACAGGATTCCAAGTAATAATTATAAGATTGTAAGTACTAATTATAAAAATTAAAATATTAGGTGTTTGAATTATTTTTTTATATAATCGAGTTGTTCGGTAAGTTTATGTAAATCACGACTAATTCTTGAATCCATTAAATACTTTGTAAACCTAATAAGCAAGTAAAACACCGCAAGGATGATAAATACACACATAAAGGTTCGAACTCAAGACACAGAGGTAAAAAATTCATTATCAGAATCACTTGGCCACAAACCTGGATGCATAAATCTTATCTACATAGAATTGTTCATAGGTATTTGAATCTTCATCTACATCATGATCAGGAGACATATGTGTTTTTAAAAAAATATTTAAGTAACTAGAAGAATTTATAATTTTTTTAATACACTGTATCAATATAGAATTGTTCATAAGGAAATTCTTTATAGGTAAGGTAGCATTAGATTATTATTTAATAAAAAAAATATAGATAGTAGAGACAAAAATATTTTAAAAAATAAATATATATTTTTTGTATAATTTTATATATACCGAATACAAAAAATTAATTGATAATTGATAATTACCTGTTAATTTTTCACCAATGTGCGTCAACATCATATCATCCAACACCAACAGGTATCAGAACAACGTGTTTTTTTGTTAACAATATTTTTTTATATGTAGCAAGATAAGCCAAGGTGTTAGGCACTATAGAAAGGTTTCTCTGACGTGTAGAAAACTCTCACAATTAAAGGAGAGGTGTGGGCCAAACCTAGTCTATGAGTCCAAGTTTAGAGTCTAAAAGCCTAGTCTACATGGCTCCATAGATGTAGGCTACAACCTAGCAGAGTAGGCATCTGCTCAGATGCCTTTGCTTTTTTTTTTTTTTTTTGTTTTTTACTCGTTTTGGGAACAATGATTTTCAAGTGCTGCACCGCTGTGCTCGTTAACCGATTGCTGTGGCTTCTTTCCATTACATGGTGGCCGGTGGGGTGGGGTGGGGTGGGCCATGGCGTGTGGGCTCGGTTGCTTTTGAGTATTAACCCAGATCAGATGGGGGAGCCTAGGCGACGAAGGAAGGAATCTCCTCTGCCATTGATTACTCTGTTTTACGTGATCCAGGAGGGCTCAAATTGTCGATCATTTCCAAAGTATAAACTGTTTTAATTCTTAGGTATTACGTTTAATCTTGTTCATATAACAATTAATCTTGTTCATGTAATTAAGTGATTTATGTACCCACAACGAAGCTTCACACATAGCAGCACTATGATCCTGAAGCGATCAACCTGTAAGCACGAGGGAGTATAAACAAGACAACTAACCATATGATGTACACCACAGCCGCTCAATCTCAAGTGTTGAGTTTGTCGTATTTCATAGCAACTTCATGACATTGTGTTTTTATACTTGTTACCCTTGATGGAACTAAGCAGTATTATACACAGTATTATACGCGAGAGACACATGTTAGGAGTGTTGTGGTTAGAGCTTTTGCATCGCGAGAGATAAATTATACAGCACCTCCATCAAAAAGCAAGTTCTTCCCAAATTTGACTGTTGAGCTGAAAACATTCCCTCATGGATGCCAGGTCTCAAAAATAGGAGCATCAGTTGAAACACTCGGCATCTAGATGCAATTTGCCTGAGTTTCTGAGTGATCTGGTAGTATGATGAGCAATGAAACCCTAAAGATTCCCTTCTCCTTGTGGGTGGGACATACAGAATCAAGTCAGACAAACCATCTTCTTCCCAGCTGGCATGAACCAAATTCAACTATCTTGCTTAGTGTGCTGAAACATGAGATTTGTTTCTGAGCTGTCTGATACGAGGCTCTACCAAGGTTCAGAGTTATTTCCAAGAAAATTTCTAACATGTGAAGGCTTGCTCCAACCTTCCTCCATTGAAATGAGGTTAAGGCGTATCATTAGTTTCTCCACAGCATCTTCCTCCAAGCTGCTTAATTTATTGGATGCCTGTTTTTGTAAGGAAGAACCCTGCAAAAGTTCAAGACTTTTTTTTTTCAGTTTGTTAGAAGAATGGAAGTGTCATGGTATGCCAGGTAGAAAACATACCTTCTCTTGATACAACTTGAGATATTGCAGCGATTGCTCATAAAACCCACAATGGTACAAAAGAACACTGTAGTCTCTTAGTTCCTTAGGGTCGGATTCAAGGAGTATTAAACGCTCACAAGCTGCAACAAAAGCAATACTTTCCTCATGAATACAAGTTTAAAAACAATTGCGAGGATCTTTTTCACGGTGATCAACTATGTGGCAATTGCTTGAACCAGTGATTATGTGATAGTTTGTGTATCAAAATCCATGGCTATCTTTCTTCCCTTTCCATTTCTTATCCCATAATGGAAATTAATGATTCAATTTGCCACTCAAGATAATAATAGTTTAACATTTTGAATAGTTGTGTTCTATCTTCGTCTGTGCTTTTCCCAGACACTCCTCCCTCTGTCCCTGATGAAAAGAGTAAAGGGAAGTGATGGCTTAATTTGTCACTCAAGTTAATGCGATATCAAAAATGATAGTTATCCTTATAGTTTTAACATTTTGGATACTTATGTTGCATCTTGGTCCACACCATGGCTACAAGGTCACTCATCCCTCTCTCTCTCTCTAAGTTCTTTGTGTCACGACACCATACAAGTGGGATGTAAGCAGACAACCAGTGTACAGGGTAGTTATGCCATAACTTGCATCAAATATAGCTCACTGGTCTGTAACCGTCCCAAATCAGAAGCCCATCATTAAGTTTTTAAAACTGAGAAACCAAAAAAGTTGATTAGCACATGAAGCATCATGCATCAAGGATATGGGGAGGTCCCACGACACACCTTTCTAGTAACACACTCCATAACTCGACTCAGTGGAGGAGGAGGAGGAGGAGAAAACTACTGTCTTCCAAGCATCATGGCAACAAAAGGGCGATGAAGTTGAGCAAACTACTGTCTTCCAAGCATTGTGGTAACTAAAGGGCGAGGAAGTTAACAGACAGAGGGAGGATGCGAAGCATCACACAAGTCTCTCCATCGTCAAATAAAAAAAAGAGAACCAAAGAAGGACTAGGGAGACACGATGAAAACAACTCTTCAAATGAATTGCTCATTTTGGATGGCCATTGTATATTCTACTTGAAGACAGCATACCCGCCCAACCTGGTAAGGCAAGGACTAAGATTTTCTTCCAACAAATTAAAGAGAGTGTGCAACCCCCAAGCCACACTAAGGAAAACACACACACACACACACACCAGAATTTGAAACTTCTGCCATAGTGAATAATGGTGATTGAATGAAAAATGACTACAATGCATGGATCCAGTATCACTGGGAAGCTAACGCAAAAGAACAATTTGGTTTCACCTGTCAACATGTTGCCATTACCTGTCTGGCGCCTCAAATACAAAGTCCCATCAAACTGCCTGGGACATCAATGGTAAACAGAAAAAAAATAACCTAACAATTGCACCTTCATCTTATAGATACATACCAGATAATGCACGTCTCATGTCCCCGAAGTGTACACTAGTCCAAACACCACGGTCTAGCCTATGTTGAGCAGCCTTTGCAGATGCAAGCTGAGCACCACTGCAATAGGGAGAGAAATAAAAATAAAAAAAGTATAAGCTCAACTACAACAAAAGGAGGAGAAAGAGAAAGGCTTCACGGAGCTAAAAAGTGAAAAATAATGCACACAAAGTACAAAATTCATTGCAAGTTACTGTTAATACCTTCCTTCAAAAGTTTTTGATATATCAACACAGTCAGCTGCATGTGCTGCCCGTAAGAATAAACTCTTGGTATGATCATGTTGAAATGGCCAAAAAGCCTCCTTTAAGTTTCTCAAAATCTGCATGCGTGATATAATGTAAGGAGGAGAAAAAAAATCAAGCTAGAAAATGCTGCACATGTATAAATGCAGCAGGCAACCTCATGCTTAACCTAATGTACTAAAGACATTCACACATGATACCAACATGATACAAAAACACATCATCTGTAAATGAAAGAAGTTGCTGAAAACAAACTATTCAAGATTCATGAATTCATTAGTAAAAAAATATCACTTTGGACTTGTGTTGGTACCATGTGGGTGTCCCAATTTTGTGCTCTTTCATCATGCATATTGGAGGAACTGATAAAAGACAACAGGAAAAAACACAACCCACCTTCTCCAACAGAGTAAGTGATGTCAAAATGTGTTGATGATCAGACTCCTTACTTTTCTGCTTGTGATAGCCTCTTGGAAGACCATGGTTGTCATGTGGGAAGAAAATCTCACAATCAAAATCCAACAGGCTCCATAACCGAAGCATTTTCAGGATTTCCGAGTATATAAGTGCAAGCATAACAGCAGAACCTGATCGATGTGTCAAAACCTGCTCAATACAGTATATTAAAATATAGTAAAAAAAGGAATCCCAAATACAAAAAATATTCTTCTCTTGTAGAGAGTTCGAATTTATAAGCTGGAAGGCAAATTTCTATACAGAATGAAGATACAAAGATCGTGGCTCCAATCGACTTTTCATAGTGCTCCTTCGAAAGCCCTGGTTAGAAAGAAGTAAAGAACCAGATTGTATAAATCACAGTCGCATCGTACCAAAGTGCAAGGAAGTAAGTTATAAAAAGCTAAAATTCTAGTCAAATCTTACTTAGGATGAAACTAGGATAACAGTTTCGGTTCATCTTTAATACAATAAAACTAGGATAACAGTTTCGCTAAACAAAATTTTCATCAACAACCTAATTCCTTTCTTTGACATCAGCAACTGAGACACAAGAAATTATTACATAGACCAAGCAAACCAATCACCCTACAGGGATTCATTAAACTAAGTAATCAATCAAAAAGTTTGTTCCACATAAACCCTGTACTTGCAATAATGCTTCTTTGAACACCGAAAAAACTAAACACCTAGAAGGAAAAAGAATGCAAGAAAAATGGTTACCTTCTTGACAAACAAAAATTTCTCCAAGCTATCCAGAAGCATCTCTGGCGATGAATTCAATGCAGAGCTATTATTAGTGCAGAATCCCATGGAAAGATCATCCAATCTTTCAATGAAAGCATCCACGGGGAGAGCAACCGAAGAGTGTGATATGAGAGAATCATCCTCAGCTGCTATATAAAGTGCCGTTTTAGCCAAATCAACACGTCTATTAATGCTAATGCTGATTTCCCTCTCAATGCTTGACAATCTTTTAATTTGTGACATGAAATTTTGCCTTGCCTCCTAAATAATTAACAATCAATCACTTATCAATTTCACCATTTTAGAAAAACCCCACATCAAAATTTTAGCTAGAAACAAAGGTTCCAAATTCAAAGATAAATACGTAACTTTAACATGATTGGAAAATAAAAATAAAAATAAAAAATGGGTTCTAAATTTCTACCAAAAAAAAAACCATATAAAAATAAAACAAAATCTCATACTTCATTAAAACTGTATCAAATTTAATAAGCAAGAAGAACCCATATGGCAACTTTCTATTAACATCCAAAAAAACAAAAACTTCAACGAAATTAGAAAAAAAAAAGGCATTTTGTGATTACTCTGGCATGAGTGGTGTTGATTCCAGAAGAATCCAAGGCATCATGCAATGCAAATTGGAAGTCAGTTGTTACCGGGGGAGGAGGTTGGGATCCTCCACGGCAAACCACACGGCATGGAGGAGGAGCAGAAGGATAGGATTGGTATTTTGAGAACTTGGAAGATGAGGAAGATGGTATTGATGATAAAATTGCAGCTATGGCAGCCATTATGTGAGTAACTACATTACCTACCTTTCCAAGTGGGAGAAAGAAATGTTGGAAAGAAAGATAAATTAAGTTGATTTTTATTTATTATTGGTTTGTAAGAGGATTTTTTATTTGGAAAATAGAAAATGGAAAATGGAAAGATTTTTTTTTATGAAAATGAAAAATAAAATTATTTTTTATTAATTGATATATTTTCTTATATAAAAAATGGATGGACCATATAAAATTTATTAATTTTATATTAAATAAGTAGCTCGTGAAACGTTAACACCCAAGTTAATTTTTTCATTATGTAAAAATGGATGTTAGACAATGACAATATTTTTAAAAAAAGCAAAAATAAATAAATTAAGATCTAGAGAATTTACTTAACTAAGTTTAATTAGATTTAATTAAAAAAACATTGACAACAAATAAAACAAAAAAAAACAATAATTAACAATAAAAAAAAGAGCTATCAATATTATATTTGAAAAAAAAAAAAGTCTATTGAAGACTTACCATTACTCTACGGAGACATAACTCCACCACCTGAAAGAACTCATCAAAATGGTTCTAACATCACTGTAAAAGATTGCATGACAATATTAAAAGAGACCATACACGTTGATAGAGCAACAAACCAGAAAGCAAATCAAATAAAATATCATCAAGTGAGTATCTCATGTTTATATTTAATTAATTAATTTAATTTAATTCAAAATTAATAAAAAAATTTATAGAAAGAAAATAAAAAAAGAGCCTAATCTTCGATTAAATAAAAAAAGAGAAAAAAACACCAAACAAATCTCCTAAACTTGAATTAATTTTCCAAACTTGTAACTCGTAAAATTATAGACCTGGATTCAATCAAAAAGCTCAATTCACTATTAATTTAATATTGAACGATAAAATAAAAAAATTAATTTAAAAAATTTGCCTAGATAAAAGAAAAATAGCAATAAAAAAGTAGGCTGAAAAATATATTCTGAGCTTTTTTATTTGGAAAGCACGAAAACAACCCACACGATGACACGTGCAATGAACACGCCAACCACTTTTATTTTTTTAAATAATATTTTATATTTATTAAATTATTAAATTACCTTCTAATCATCTTAATTGTAACAAAAAGACCAGGCTTAAATTACAAAAAAAAAGTCTATGGACATCTGTTAAAGAAATTTTACTTTTAAAAGTAATTTAGTTATTTTATTATATTTTTAAAAAAATTATATGAAATCAGTTAAAGAAATATTGCTTTTAAAAATAACTCAGTTATTCTATTGAACTATAAAAGTTAAGAAGAAAGATTTACCCATAACCAATATGAAAGTAATTAATGAACTTTGTAAAAAAATTATATTATCTTTAATAGTCAGTCCAATGATTTTTGTTGAAAAAAGAATATTTGTCTCAAAAGTGAAACACTAACATTCTCTATTTTTTTTAATATAATATAAAATAGTAGTGTGCATCAACATTTAAGAGTGTGTTGAGAGCAACACAAAATAATTTTACTTTCTTTTCTTTAAATTTTTGGTTTTTTTAAATAAAAACTAAAAACATTTTTATTTGTTAAAAACAAAGACATATTTTCCACCAAAAAATAAGAAATGCATTATGATTACAACTATTTTTTTTATAAAAAATCAAAACTATCATCTTAATATTTTGTATTTGTAATAATCTAATTGTAGAATATGAATTTTATTTCATTCAAATTAAAAATTATTATGACCTAAAAAAATATATTTACATTAGATTTATAATAAAATTTAAATTCATGACATTAACTAAATATGAGAACACATAAAAAATAATATTAATTTTTTACTTTGCTAAAAAGCGCTTATATACCAAAGAAAAAAAATTGTATTTTTCATGTTTTTATTATTATTTAAAAAACGGTGGAAAAATTGCAAAGAAAAACCGAGGAGAACCTC